>OBVV01000186.1_pt1 | contig 29920 bp, 21 predicted proteins | sample 1476221 | NCBI WGS metagenome assembly OBVV01 (sample SAMEA2580029, study PRJEB22360) | human gut metagenome | biome: human gut; feature: human-associated habitat; material: faeces | place: Denmark | collected 2008/2010 | reverse complement strand
CACAACTAGCATCCGCCACTAAGGTTTTCAATTGTTCAACGAATACAGTGGCTTCCGTATTCGTCATATGCATTTTCCAATTTCCTGCAATCATCGGTTGTCGCATGATAACCTCCTACGCCTCTTGTAAAGCTGCAATACCTGGCAATACTTTTCCTTCTAAATATTCTAAGGATGCACCGCCACCAGTGGAAATATGAGAAATATTGTGGCTTAATCCACTTTTTTCTATAGCTGCTACAGAATCACCACCGCCCACAATCGTAGTAGCACTAGCATCTGCCACAGATTGCGCTACTGCATTGGTACCGCCGGAGAAAGCTTCCATTTCAAATACACCCATAGGACCATTCCAAACGATCATTTTCATAGGTGCTAAGGCCTCTGCGAATAGCTCACGGCTCTTCGGTCCAATATCTAATGCCATCCAACCATCTTCAATAGACGTCGCATCCACCACCTTGTGATTAGCCGTTTCACTAAAAGCATCAGCCACAACGAAATCTACTGGTAATAATAGGTTTGTATTGGTTTCTTTCGCACGAGCGATTAATTCACGAGCTAGTTCAAATTTATCCGCTTCCACTAAAGAAGTACCTACATTATGTCCTTGGGCTGCTACGAAGGTATTCGCCATACCACCACCAATGATCAACACTTCTACTTTTGGTAGCAAATTAGAGATAACTTCAATTTTATCACTTACCTTTGCACCACCAATGATAGCTGCAAATGGGTGCTCTGGATGTTCAACAGCACCACCTACATATTGAATTTCTTTTTCTAATAAGAAACCAGCTCCCATAGGTAAGTATTTCGTAATTCCTTCTACAGAGGCATGAGCACGGTGAGACACGCCGAAGGCATCATTAACACCCACTTCTGCTAAATCAGCTAAGGCTTTTGCAAAGGTAGGATCATTTTTTTCCTCTTCTTTGTAGAAACGAAGATTTTCCAATACCACCACATCACCGAACTTCATCTCACTTACCGCTTGTGCAGGGATGTCCCCGATGCAATCTTCTACAAAACGAACTGGTTGTTCTAACAGTTCACTTAATCGTTTGGCGCAAGGAGCTAAGGTAAACTCTGGTTTACGCTCTCCTTTAGGGCGACCTAAATGGGATGCGATCACTACTTTGGCACCTTGGTTAATTAAATGGCGTAATGTTGGTAATGTGGCACGAATCCGTGTATCATCCGTAATAACACCATCTTTCAAAGGTACATTAAAATCAACTCGAACAAATACTGTTTTGTTCACTACATTCATATTGGCTAGTGAAAGTTTCATGCTATCTCCTATATATCTGCAATATTGTAAGACCTAATAAATATGAATTAGTCTATTTAGAAATCTAATCTATTATGTCATACAAACCTTGATAAGTCCTTCTAGCTTTTCAGGCTTCCCAGGACAACCTATGAGCTTCTGTAGACATGATAAACAGGGACTACTACCGTAGCCCCTGTCAGATTATAAGCCTTGTTTGCTCATGTATACAGCTAGGTCCACAATACGAGAGGAATAGCCCCACTCATTGTCATACCAAGCTACTACTTTTGCCATATTGCCTTCCATTACCATTGTTAAATCTGCATCTACGATAGAACTACGAGAATCACCATTGAAGTCGATAGATACTAATGGCAAGTCAGATACACCAAGAATACCTTTCAATTCACCTTGTGCAGCTGTACGCAATGCTGCATTGATATCTTCTTTTGTTACTTCTTTTTCTAACTCTACTACCAAGTCTGTCACAGATACATTTGGAGTAGGCACACGAAGAGCAAAGCCATTTAATTTACCTTTCAATTCAGGTAATACTAGTGCTACAGCTTTTGCTGCCCCAGTTGTTGTAGGGATAATCGACATCGCTGCTGCACGAGCACGACGTAAATCTTTATGCGGTGCATCTAGTACACGTTGGTCATTTGTGTAAGAATGGATTGTTGTCATCATACCACGTTTAATACCAAACTCTTGATGCAATACTTTTGCAAATGGAGCCAAGCAGTTTGTTGTGCAACTTGCATTAGATACTACATGGTGAGAAGCTGGGTCGTATTCACCTTCATTAACACCCATAACAATTGTTTTATCTTCATCTTTGCCAGGTGCAGAGATAATAACTTTCTTAACAGAACCGCCAAGATGAGCTGCTGCTTTTTCACGGGAACGGAATACGCCTGTACATTCCACAACGATTTCAACACCTTCGGAAGACCAGTCAATATTTGCTGGATCACGGTCACAGAACACACGAATACGTTTTCCATCTACTACTAAGTAATTTCCATCTATTGTTACATCACAGCTCAAGTTACCATGAATAGAGTCATGCTTGAACAGTAAAGCTGAACCTTCAATATCGCCAGTATCATTAATAGCTACCACTTCTACATCTGGATTGTTAAGAGCGGCGCGCATTACACATTTACCAATACGACCAAAGCCATTAATACCAATCTTCACTGCCATAATCAATTCCTCCTAAATTTCTTATACTACATAAGTTGTTATACCTCTATTTTACAAGAACAGAGGGGTTGGTGCAAGTTATTTAAAGCATAAACCTAAACCACTTTTTTCTTAGCCATTACTGCCTCCCAGCACTCCCCAATGCGTAAGCAATTTCCTCATTATCTGTTGCGTGATACACCTCTTCTTTTTGTTCTCCTAAAATAATATCCCTATAGTAAAAACTCCGCAAATTATTCGTACTCTTTACATTAGTTAATCGAATATATCGATTCTCAGGGTTCGTCGTAGTAACAACTATGCAACTTTTATGTAAGGTTTCTAATGGTCTTAAATTATGAGATGTAAATATTAACTGCCCCTTTCCACGATCAGATAATATTTTTAACAACTCTCCTAATAAATACTCAAAAATCCCTGCATCCAGTTCATCAATGGCTACAACAATATTTCTATTATTATAAACTACAATTAATAGGCTTAAGATAGAGATAATTTTACGAATCCCTTCAGATTCATTTCGCAAAGGAATCATCTTATTGGGTTTATAGGATACTAAAAAAATACGCTTTCCTATTTCACCATCATCTGTTGCTTCAGTTGATAAAATTTCCACCCCTATTTTCAGACCTGGAATGATTGTTGTTAATACAATATTCATTTTTTCTATAGCAAAACTAATATGTTCAACTACAACATCAGGTAAAAGTAAAGATTCGTGTAATGGTAATGTAATAGTTCCTACTGCATTAGTTTTACTATCCCTATAATGCATCTCCAATGGCAAGATATTTAATCCATGTAATGCACTATGCGAAGTCTTTACGACAAATAAACTGTTTTGTGCAAAATGTATTACCATTTCATATGGTTTCCAAAGCTCTTCATACTCAGTCGATCTAGACTCATCTTTACTTCTTAAGGTTAATTTGTCCTTAAAAAACTTTGAAAACAAAAACGACCTAGCTTCAATTACAGAAATATGCTTTTGAACTAACAACTCCATATGAATATCTTCATAATTTGAGAACAAAACTGATAGTCGTTGTTTAGGTATGATAACCTCATTAGCTGAGGTTGCAGTATTCATAATAACAGTTTTTCTTACTGCGTCTTGACCAGCTTTTTTATACTGTATCGATTCCGAGTCAACAATCATAATAAGCCTTTCTGTATCCTCATTAGTGTTAGGATCTGTGGTCGTTACTATCCCTCGTTTTAAGGCTACATCATAAAAAATAGTTGTTGTTTCATCCTCATTAGAACAAACAATTTCAAAAGATAGTGACCCTTTTTCTTGGTCCGCAGAAATCCAGTTATTATACTCCTCTGGGATCTTTTGCCCCAATAATAAACATTTTAAAATATGTATGGCTTCAATAAACACAGTTTTACCGGATCCATTTTGACCATATATGCCCATAATATTGGCTCCCGTAACATGCTTACTACTTGATAAGTCCACATGCCCATACGCGACATTCTTTATATTGCGAATGGTTATAGATGATATGTACATAGATGATTGCATAACATCCCCTCCTTATCTTATACTATATCAAATCCACAAAAAACATACAATGACTTTGTAAAAAACGATATATTTTATTTCAAAATTTTATTTCTTTTGTAGAATCTACTAATTACAGCTATATAGTATATTTTTCTTTATTTTAATATCAATATTCTCAACTTTACTATATAAGTAGTATTATTTAAATATATCAATTTTCTGTATATACTGAAAAATTGACCATCTTCAATAGTACATGTATAATGAAAGTACAAATTGGGCTATGAACCCCAAAACTAACTTCGTATTATCCTTTTGGATAAAAAGAAAAGGCGCTCCTGAATGGAGCGCTTTTTTATTATTCATTATATGAAATATTCTTTATAGCACTACTTAATAAATAACAAAAAACCGGGGCAATACAGAGTATCGCCCCGGTAAAAACTTTACAGTTTATTGTCTTCTAAAATTTATATTACACAATTTTATACCAATTGTCAATTATATCACTTAAAAATTGAAACGTAGACTGTAAAGATAAATTTTTATTATATGTATGTTCTCTAAAAAACCTATTTTTAATATACTGAAGCTGTTCGGATATTTGTCTATCCACTCCTGTACTATTTACTATACGTTTATGGAAAAATAAAACACTTGCAATTTGGCTCAACCTAATTTTAGCTAGTTTACTCTTTCTCCTGCTTTCCTTTATACCTATTTTTCCAAGTGCTGCTGATAATAAATTACTCACTTTAGTAGAACGGTTACTATGAGCAATATCATTTAAAATACAAATGTCATGAGCACATGCATTTCTAACAGCTTTAATATCAAATAGTTGGTTTGCATTTTTAGCAAACCTTTTGTCATTAAAATATCCTGACATGTACTTAATGAGTTGTATTAGCTCACTAAAAGTAATAAATTCAACAAACACCCATATTGGCATTCTGTTAGGATTACCATATTTAGCATATAGATCTTCATCATAAATATTTCTTCGTTTTGATTCAATAGACTTCTGAATATCTGGATTCATATCTAAAAAGTTTTTAATTAAATAATACGCATCTCCAGCCTTTCGTAACCCTATATAGTTAACTAGGTTAACTTTAGTGTAATGCTCTATATTTAACGTCATATCCAATAATATTCTACGCAATTCATAATCAATAATTGATAAATCAACTAATTGACTAAAGTCCAAATTAATATACTTTCCCTCATTATTTTTAACAAAATTCTTTCTATAGGAGCGTAATCGAAAAAATGTATTATGAGTGGAAAGATATTTTTTAGCCTTTTCCTCAGAATAGTCAATAAATGTAATACCTTTGTCCTTACAATGAGCAATTTGTTCATTTACTGTTAACCATCTTCCCCTAGACATGATCTCTCCTCTTTAGTATGCTAATCCTTCTTTTCCCTGTTAATATATTCTATCAATTTTTTCTAACATCATTTTTATAAATCCATTATACAATCTTTCTATTAATAATACAAAGATATAATATAAATTGACTTTCTTGATTTCATTGAAACACTTTAAGATATTTTGTGTAAAGATGTAATTATTCACTTTTACAGAAAAAGCATTACAACGTAAGATATTACTGATTTAATCAAGAAAATGTATGGTTACCATTATATACTCCAAACCATAGCTAACACTAAGATTTAATCTACAAGAGCAAATTAAGTCCTTTCATCAACGCTAAGTAGAAGAACTATCCAGTTGTCTTTTGTAATGCCACCTATCTTTCAATCGTAGAGATAAAGTGCCTAAAGAAGCATTACATGTATTAATAGGGATTACTAAGTCTGATAAATATCTTCGATTACAAGGGATGTTGTCAGATGTAACAAACTTATTTACCTTTTTACAGTTTCCTGAAAGCATCCAATGTAGTCTTTACAGCACCAATATTATTGAAAACTTCAATAAGGATTTAAAGCGGTATACAAAGTGAAAGGAACAATTCCCCACAGAAGATTCTCTTGTTCGATTTATCTATGCACGAGTAAGCGAGTATAACAGTCGACATCTTAAAAGAATACATAGAGGATTTGCACAGTTACTTTCAACTATTTAATTGCTTAGAGTATTTATTTCTTAAAGAGTTTACATAAAATTCTTGACAGTACCTTTAAATATATCAATTTTCTGTATGCGCCGAAAAGATTGACCATCTTCAATAGTAAATGTATAATAAAAGTACAAATTGGGCTATGAATCCCAAAACTAACTTCGTATTATCCTTTTGGATAAAAAGAAAAGGCGCTCCTGAGTAGAGCGCTTTTTTAATGGTGTAATTGTACATTCTTATATTAACATTTATACGTGTATTTCTATAAAACTAAAAGAATCTCGATAGCTATTTAGATAGCTAGTGATAAGAACATTTTATATGAGTAGCCCCCACCACATTTGACAAAGAGCCTATAAGTTTAATATCTCAACAATTTTGTTCAAATTCTTTCTTAAATTCTTTCTTAAATTCTTCACTTTTTTCAACTATATATTGTAAATACTGATTTCCTTCTTCATTCAAGGCTTGTGAAAAGTTAAATTTCTTTTTTTTCAAAATACTAGAATACCGACTGTAGTAAAAATTATCAGCAATCTTAAAGCATGAGTGTTTAAGCCTATTGAATCGCCTTTTAAAGTAAGAATCTCTCTTTATACTCTTATTTAATGTGATTACATCTTCATTAAAATCCACTCTTTTTTCATGGGAAGAATTAGTAGATACTCCACTCCCAATTCTGTATAAAATATACGGTTGATCCGATATATAGATATCGCTAATGTTTTGATTAAATATATACTTCCATCTTGGTATATCATCTAACATTTTAAATGCACCCATTGCGTTATATAAGTCATCTCCTAATACATTCCCTCTAAAAAATACTCCTGGCGTATCTACTATATGAGTATATCTATATACATCCTTTAATATATCTATAGGTGACTTACTTAACAATAGCTTATCAAAAAAATAATTTTCACCTCGTTTTACTATACTCCCCTCTTTAAAGTGAATGGTTTCTGTAATGACAATGTCATTAGTTTCTAATAAATCAAAAATATTATTCTTATAGAAAATATCATCACCATCAATCACCTTAAAATTGATTGTATCTATTTTTTTATAGAGACCAATAATGTTTTGAACCAAACCTTTATTCCTAACATTTTTTATTATTTCAACATTGAAAAATAAATTCTTATTATTTTGAACCCAATATTCTATTAAGTCTAAAGTTCTATCCGTAGAACAATCTTCAGCTATCAGTAAATTACACGAATAATTTTCACCAAAAGACTCAACTTGATATTTGACACTTTCTAAACATTCAATAATGTATGGCTCGACATTATATGCTAAAACTCCAAAAGTAAATTCTTTCATATGATCTTTCCTCGTTTTTCTAATATAAGTTATATGTTAAATATTTCTACATATCTAGGATTTTCACGTGTCTGAAAAATATGCTAAACATATATAGTACTATCAATACCATTCTTCATATGAACTATTTAACTAAAGCCGGGTCATCCTTTATATAATACTTATTATGAACTGTTAATGCAGAGTTTAAATCAATGCCGTAACGAATATTAGATATATCATACATTTGAGTTATAACAATGGGTATGCGCATCTAAAAGTGTAGACATCAATTCAAATACCAAATCATTAGTAAATATTTATTGTTAATTGTATAATGAAATTGAACAATTAACCTTCATATTTTTCAAATAAGTTCATATGCTTTTCTCTTAGGTATAACTACCAATAACCCTCTATAATCTTATCCCATTTTCTCAAGATGTATTCTTTAGAATATTCTTTAACAGATACCTTTGTATTTGATTTTAAAAACTCAAGGTAGCTGTTATCTGTCATCAAGCATCTTAATGCTTCTGCCAAAGACTTACTTGTAGCTTTACACAAAATACCGTTATATTCATGTTGAACTAAACAATTAACTCCTGTACAGTCTTCAAAGCCAATAACGGGTACACCACACGACAATGCTTCAAGAACAGATAGCCCAAACCCTTCTTCTGAACTTGTATTAACCAATATATCTGTAGTGTATAACTCTTCATACACATTAGATTTAATACCTTTTATTTCAATTCTATCATGCATCACATAACTATCCAAGGACTGTATAATCTCCGCAAGATACCCTGTTGGTTGTTCATTACCTCCAATAATTTTCAATTTCCACTCAGGATGTGTATCAGCCACTTGTGTAAAGGCATCCACCAATATATGTGGACGCTTCACATACTTATCAATACGGCCAATATAAGTAATATATTTATCCCTTACATCATCATTATTTCTAACTTTCTTTTCTTCGTTCACGTCATCAATATAGTTTCCAATCACAATTACATTTTCAAAGCCAGCTGCAACAAGTATCTGTTTATATTCCGGAAGCAAAACCTGAACAATTCTAACTTTTTTTAGCAACTCAATCTCTTTTTTAGGAATCTTTTGTAGATCTATTTTTGAATGAAACATCATAATAATATTTTTTTCATCCACTCCTAAATCAATTAGTAAAGGCACTATATTAGTAGAGTAACAAAATATAACATCTGGATCAACATCTGATATGGTTTTTGATAATTCAACTGCTAAACTCCTGCGTTGCCATATATGTTTAGGCCATTCAAGATGAACTTTAAATGCCTTATTAATTCCCTTTACCAACTCAGTTTTAATTTTAATCCCTAATGGTACTTTTATATTTATTTTAGAGCCTAAATTTATAAAGCTTACTTTTTTATTTAGATGATAAAATGGTTTTCCTTCTTTTTCATCTACACATACAGCAGTGACATTATGACTTTCACAAAAATGATTTGCAAGATTGCAAAATACTCGTTCTACTCCACCTGCACTATCTACAATCTCAGTCAAGCAAATTTGTAAAATATTCATACATACCTCTCAATCATCTAGAATCACCCTAATTACTTTTTTACTAATGAAGATAGTAATGTCTCCCACTCATCCCATATTTTATCTGGAGCATACACTTTCATACTTGTATTGGCATTTACTCCATATTCTACACGTAATGCTTGATTAGCCATTAATTTCTTTAATCCTTGAGCTAACCCATCAGCACCATCTTCACACAGTATTCCATTATATCCATCAATAATTAATTCATTAACAGCACTACAAGATGCAAAGCCCACTGCCGGCAGACCTTTACTCATAGCTTCCCCTAAGGACAAACCAAACCCTTCATAGGCACTTGGAAAGGCAAAAATATCACAACTTGCTAATGCCTCTTCTACATTATTTGTCGAACCCGCAAAACGAATTCTCTCTTGTAAGCCATGTGCTGAAATCGTTAACTCCATTTGTTTATAAAAGGCTTCCCCTTCTTTTGCCCCCCATAAAACTAACTCCCACTTTGGAAACTCATTTGCCAATTTACAAAATGCTTCAATCAACAAGTGTGGTTGCTTGTGATTCTTAGATAATCTTGCCAAAAAACCAATTCTATAGATTTCTTTTGGTCTAGTTAAATCTACTTGTTCCTTATACTGTGGAATTGCATTACCAACCACTGTCACCTTGGCGTTTGGTAAATGATGTAATAGATGTTCCTTAAAGGATGGTAAAAGAACTTGGTTCATTGCACATTTCTCTACTGCTGGTATTTCTGCTTTTGGATAAAAGTGAAAATAATCTTCCGGATCACCATGACTCATTGTTATAACAGGTATAGAAGTATCTAAATCTATAACCAGCAATTTTGTTGCCGCTGGTTGATAACTCACAATCACATCTGGTTGCGTAGCTCCTAAGATTCTTCTCAATGGTGCCAATAAATATGTTTCTGCGAACTCATTATTAATAGTTCTCGCCTTTTGCTTATTAAACATCCGGTACCATTCACGTTTTAACCGCAATGTAAAGGGATAGGTCACTCTTTTTTCACCCATATTGCGCAAATCATATTGCAAGATATCTCTATCTATAGGATAGTAAAATTCTCCAGATTGTTCATCACTATATACTAGTATAACCTCATGGCCTCGTCGATTCATTTCATTGGCAAATGCACAAGTTACCTTGGCCAATCCACCACTATCTGCAACCATTTTGGTAAAATTAGCTAACAAAATTTTCATATTACATCCCTCTCAAAATTCCTTGAATTAGTGCCTCATGGCTATATACTTTGTTAGCCTCTTCTAATGCCATTTTAGTGTGTACTTTTTTTGCACTTAACAAATCTACTAATTCTTGCATAGCATGAATAATGTCCATTTCTTCCAACGATTGTATCACACATCCAATAGGAAATTGCTCTAATACCTCTGGATTTAATTCTGGTGATACTAGTACTGGTTTGTTATAGCCAATGGCTGTAAATAGCATGGCTCCCCAATGGTATCTATATCTCTCAGCTGCATATGGCATTGCAATAGCATCCACAGATAACAGTGCATCTTCCCAATCTTTTCCAATCAAGTTTTCATGACGGAATACGATATTAGGCATATGTTTGTACTTTTCTATAAGTGAGCTAAATAATGCGGTATCCTCAGGTTTTGCCGTTGCACCTTGTACTACCAATTCAACAGGTACTGCAAATTTTGCATGTATAAAGGCTTGTATAAATGGTTCTAAGTTTTTTTCTTTACGAAATTGTCCGAAAAATCCTATGCGTATTGGACCTTCATGATTTTCTAACGGCTCGGTAGTATCAAATATCGGCTTAAACACAGGTGGCGCTACTAATTGAATATTGGCTAAGCCACTATTCGCAAAATCATTTCGCAAGGTAATAACATCTAAATAAATATTCTTATAGGCCTGTACACGTCTAGCTTGCTTTTCAAACTTAGGCTGTTCCTTAGGATTAATGCCATGAAATATAATATGTACAGGAACTGGTGAGTTTTTTAATTTACTTCTCAGCAAAGATTTAATATAGCGATATGTTGCCGTAGGAATGATTATGGCATCACAAGCACCTTGTTTTGCTAATTCATAAGCACTATTAAACCAGGCTACACGTCGTTTCTCACGTTGTAAGGATCGCCAGATTTTTTGATACCAAGTTGCTCCAGCATACGTCACAACTTCACCGCCTTGCAACTCATGCACAGGTACTCCATAATCAACTTTAAACGGAAATCTTTCTGGCACAAAAAACATAGGCTCATGTCCTTGCCGTTTCATTTCATTCACAAGGATTCTATCAAATTCTACTTCATGACCAGCTGGCATGATAATGCTTTCTAATATGGCAACTCGCATGGGAACTCCTTACTGTAACCTTATAACACTTTAATTACAACTTACCATTGGATTTATATAAATAATACAACTTCACATATTTCGTCATAGTGTAAAAATAATGATTCACAGACAAGATCCATCCCATTTTTCCATCTAAAATGCCACCTTGTAAAAGATACATTTTAATAAATGCCCAAAATGGCCGAAATACAATATCTTTCAAAAAGGAAACTGATTTATTAGATTTTTTATATTTTTCTGCTGATAAGGTTGTATATTTGTTTAATTTATTAAAATATTGATCCCAATTATCGTATGTATAATGATACATAGGTGCTGTTAATTGTTTCTTATCATAAGGTGTAATGATCTCAGGATGAACATATCCCTCCACAAAGGAACCTTCTTTCGGCATCAACCGGCATACATAATCTGGGCGTAGTACTCCATGGGTGGCTACATTATGATGAAAACGATTATGTCGTTGTATCCAGTATGCTAAATCTTCTCCTTGTATAGCTAATTTAATTTCTTTACATAGATCTGAACTGCATCGTTCATCTGCATCAATAAAGAATATCCAATAACTGCTGGCTTGCTCTATAGCAAATGTTTGTTGTGCTCCCCAATCACCATTCATTGAACGATGCACAACTTTTGCACCTAATGACTCTGCAATGGATACGGTATTATCTTCACTACCATCATCGATAACAATCACTTCATCAGCAAAAGGTTGACAACTTTCTATACAATCCTTAATATTCTGTTCTTCATTTCTTGTTAAAATTAGCACACTAACTGTATTCATGAACTTCCTCTTATCTATCCATATATGACAAAGACTATCACCTTTCGTGATAGTCTTTTATTCATCCTTTATTGTATCAAGTTTACGCCTTGTATTCAACAACAGGTTAGACATGATGTCGAACAATAGCCCCTGTTACTTCCATATAGGATCGTTGTAAAGCTATTACATCTGTTAAATTGTAATCATATACAGGACTTCCATCTAAAGTCTCTACACGCTGTTCTTTAAAGAAACCAATATGACTATTAGTTAGCCAATGATATGGGGTTACAATAAGTTCTTGTGGTTCAAACAATGATGGAAATAAGCTTACATATTCATGATTTTTAGGTGCCACTAATTCCATGATAGTCGGCAAGATATTCATATGCGTTCCTATTTTTGTACCATTTAATAGATCTTTATCAAAATCTTTATGTGACAGATAAAATGCTGTACTAATATCTTCTCGTAAGGTCTGTATCCTATTAGTATCCTGAGATGGCATAGGTAGTCTTCTGGTATGGTCACCAGTTACAATAACTAAACTATCTTGATAGTTTTCTTGGATATAACAAATAAACCGACTTAAATAATAATCACAATATGCATAGGTACCAATATCCTCGGCATATTTATGTAAATAATCTGGCAACTCTTTTAACAGCATTTCTTTTTCAAATCCATACTTGCCAATTGGAATCGTGTACGGTCCATGATTTGATGTAGTATAGATAAAATGAAATTCATAGTTATTTGTATTATTTTCATCTAACTTTTGTTGTATTCCCTCTAAAAACAAATGGTCATAAACTCCCAGCCATGTATATGGTGTATCACTAGATGTAATATCAAAACCAGAATAAACATTATGAAATCCATTTCCTTTAGCAAATAGACCTAAGCTAGACCAAGATAAAGAGCCACCATACCACAGCGAACATGTATACCCTAACTCTGAAATCTGTTTTCCCAATGATGTTGGTAGTTGATGATTCCAAAAATATGCTTTTTCATTCAGCTCTAAATTTACATCGTAAATACCATTTAACATAGAGCTAATAGATGGCTGAGATATTAGTCCTCCTGCCAAAAAATTATCGATATGAATTGTAGTACTTTGTTCACGAATACGTCGTCCTGCATTAGAAATTGGGATATCTTTATATACATCATCAAATGCGAACTGACTATAACTTTCTTCTACGATTAAAAATATCTTTTTAGGCTTTTTAATTCTTGGTCCAGTCGTTTTTCTGTGCAAAGAGTTCCAAATCGTACCTACTAAATCATATTCAATCTTAATCAACGGCTTTAAAATTTGAATAGACTCCGCATCACTATGTGCTAATATTTCTTGAGGTTTTGTCCGAATAGCTAATTCAAAAGCAATTAAATCATCAATACAAGCTTTCGCAAAAAACATATCTCGCTTAACTACTTCAGGCACTGTGTCCCATTCGGGTTTATTACGATGCTTAAATGTACCACCGTAACGAAACCAGTAATATACTATTACTGTGGCTATGGTAATTACTATATTGTAAACATAGTACATATACCCCGAATGAACTGTCGGTACTGCAATGGTACCTAACTCTAATATCCAAGTAAAAAACCCGTACATCCCTATTGTATAAATAGGCAAAGATAATAAAATCCACCATCCATGATTTTGGTTAAAGAAAATATCTAATAAATTTCTTTTATCTGCATTCCTTCCTAGTCGCAAATTCGAATTATATGTATCCTTGTAATGATAATAAAAAATTAATTTTCCTAAAAAAGCTATATATACCACAAGGAAGTATAACGTTCCCAAAATCACTCTAATAGAATCACTATACACGCAAATAGATTCAAACCCCAATGAAGGCAATGTGACTAGCAAAAATAAAAATAGTAACACATAGGCATTAAAGTCCATGCCCCACCAAAATCCATAGTTAAAGCATGTATGCCATTTTTGTTCTTGACCTTTATACGTTCGATTCGGTGCAAAATAGTAAATAAATAAAAACCTAAAAATAGCACATAGTATGGGACTTAACAAAAAAATTTTAATATCTTGCTGTAATCCTTGTAAAATTAAAAGCTCCATAATTCACCATATTATATAAACAAGTAATATATACCTACCGACAATAAAGGTTCTGACATACATCCTCCCTATTTCCTAGGTCTATACTATCTTACATCCACTAAATTTTTATCACGAATATAGATTTAACGTAACAACCGTTTCCTATACCATTGTACAATCAGTTCCAATTGATCCTCCATGGTATACTCTGGTCTCCATCCTAATCTTTCCAGCTTACTACTGTCGATGGTATACCGTCGGTCATGGCCCAATCTATCTTCCACATAGGTAATTAATTCATAGGGTTTTCCCAAAATAGTTAGGATTCGTTTCACTAACTCAATATTAGGAATCTCTTCACCAGCTCCTACATTGTACACTTCTCCCACTCTACCTCTTTGTAGGATACAATCAATGGCCCTACAGTGGTCTAATACGTGAATCCAATCACGCACATTCAATCCATCGCCATAAACTGGCAACGGAGCATCCTGTAAAGCACGTTGTATCATAAGAGGAATTAATTTTTCCGGATACTGATACGTTCCATAATTATTAGAACATCTCGATATGGTTACCGGTAAGCCATAGGTTTTATGATAACTCAACACTAATAAATCAGAAGATGCCTTAGAAGCTGCATAAGGACTGGTAGGTGCTAATGGACTTTCTTCCGTAAAAGGAACTCCACCATCTAAAGGTAAAGCTCCATAGACTTCATCCGTAGATACATGATGAAATCTCCCTATCCCGTATCGCAAGCAAGCATCTAATAATACACCTGTTCCTATGACATTTGTCTCTAAAAACACTTGTGGGCCCGTAATACTTCGATCCACATGAGTTTCTGCTGCAAAATGTATGACAACATCTGGCTTATAGGTAGAAAACAAAGTATCTACAAAAACAGCATCTCGAATATTCCCTTCCGCCAAAGTAAGCCATGGACGATGTAAGAAATCTGCTATATTGTTCTTATTTCCTGCATAGGTTAAGGCATCTAAACATATAAAAGAATCTCCTCCATAGGCCTTCTGCATATATCGTATAAAGTGGCTACCTATAAAGCCACAACCGCCTGTAACTAGGATGTTCATAAAACTCTACTCCACCGCATTTCCTCTCACTACGCGCCACACGCTTATAGTCCGCAATGCTTTAATATACTTCGCATACTGTTCTGGCATGGATGCCCCTTGTTCATGAATACCGCTAGCATCTACGTACAAGCGATGGTTAAAGCCCATTTTTGGTTGTGTAAATAGACTCGGCATTAAGCTCATGTACGTATCGCCTTTTCTGCCTATTAGTTCTGCCAAGGTAGGATTAATTTGTAAGGCACTACCGAAACTACTTTCACTCAGCCAACTAGGATTAATACCTTGTCCATAAACAATGAATGGTATCGCTGAGAATGTAGGAATATCTACTTGAGTAGCAAAGCTAAACCGCTCAGAATGGTCCCCTGTAATCAAGGTCAACATAGTAGGGTCCAATTTCTCTACGTCACGAATCATTTTCCCCATGGTCATATCTGCATACCAGAAATGGCCGATTTCGTTCACTGTTTTATCGTCTTTTTTGATAGAGTCATCGCCTTTGCCAATTACCTTAGACGCATCAAAACCAGCTTTTTCCAAATCTACCGAATATGGCGGATGATTAGAAGATGTCATAATAAAGTGGAATACTTTTTCACCTGGTTGTTCCCCTTTTATATAATTGGTAATCGCCTTAAACAAATCTCCATCAGGAGCGCCCCAAGCATTACCACCTTCATAAGGGAAGCTTGTCGCACCATGGAATTCATCAAAACCTTGTGCCAGTGCAAATCGTTCCACATCTTGCCAAGTCCCAAATCCACCATACCAGAACACTGTTTTATAGCCAAAATGTTTCATCATTTGCGCAATACCAGTGCCATATTTAGCTTTATAGGACTGCCCTTCATAATTTGGATATAGCCCCGCATCGGCTAAGCCAGTAACATATCCATTAATGGCCGGCATAGTGCCTGTACCATGAGCTAGCATATACTTTGTGTGCATCGCTTTTGGCGAATTTTGAAGCGCCTTGCCTTCTTGCACAATGTAATTACCTAATTCTTCATAGTTCGGCAAGAAAGGCCACAAGCCATAGCTTTCACCTAACACAAAGATAACATTATTCGGCTGTGTAGGTAATTTTTCTTCTGTAATAGTCCTTGTGAAAGCCTCATCTATGGTATTCGCCTTCGGATTTCCTCCCACAGATTGGATGACATCTTTTAGCTCAGCACTGGTAATAGTAATTTTCTTCGCTTGTTTAGATCGCTCATAAATGGTAGATACTCGTTTCAATGCTTGTCCGTCATCTAAAATTGCTTCATTTAATAGGTTGGATTTCGTCCGCGCTGCATTTTCCCAATGGATGGACCCATTATAGGTGAAAGCCCCTCCAAATCGCAATCCAATGCCCACAGCTACAACCAGCAGGATAGATCCAAGTACTGTAGCAATCTGTTTGCCTTTACCTTGTATCTCTATCGTCCATGTACGGTTGGTATAAACTTTCATAAAGATATACACCATCACTGCACAGAACACAATAGCTAAGGGCACACGCCATAGCAATCCATATTCTGAAATCCCTGTTTGCAGAGTGGCACCAATGTCATCATGAGCCCCGTTGATAATCATGGCATTGAAAGTGGCATGGAAAATTGTAAAATAAGGTATACGCAAGCAAAACAAGAAGGTAAATACTGCCGTGCTAATACCGTAAATCCAGCGACGGATTTTCCAAGGAGAATACCATGTAAAGCTACCAAATATACCAGGTATCGTAGAGAATACAAAACTAAGTAATACGATGGCTCCCGCAGTTTTTAAGCTAATCCGAAATCCCAACCATAAGGCTTCAAGGATATCACCGGTACCCACTTCTCCTAGTTGATCTTGAAAGAGCCCAATAAAAGCAATCCTAAATACCATGAATAGTGCGGAGAACCAAAGTAATCCTTTTACATCTAACTGTAGTCCATGTATCCAGTTAGATAGCTTTGTATGTCCCATGAGTCTACTCCCCTTATTATAAATTATATAGATATCTGTTGTGATAGAATATCGTCATCGTTCGACTATTATTACTTTCCATTATACTCCAAATTCCCATAACAATCAAAAATCGCATACCATGACGTATCATGATATGCGATAGTTTATATTATCCTATGCAGTTCGAAATGTTCCATGCTTCACGGAAGGTTTACTCTCTGTAGTTTCACGTTGACGTAGGTTGCGGCGCTCTGCACTACGAATGACTTGCGATAAATGTTTGACAAATAATTCTTGAATATATGGATTTTCTCCTAAGCCTTCATTCCAAACCGATACACCATATCCTTGTTGACCTAAGAGTGTTGCAATCGAGTCAGATCGATCACCACCTAAATAATCCATCAAATGAGCCGAGCCAATCAATGCCAATGGCACTACCAGTACCTCTTGATGATCTAAACGTTCTAACAACGTCAATGCCTGTTTAAAGTTAGGGAATCCATTCGCTGTAAATACGACAACATTTTGTCCTGCTCCGTACAAACATTTTAATTGCAATGCACTGTACTCTAATTGATTTTGACCATTTGCCATCAGTAAGACAGTTTTATTTAAGGCACGAATATTAATATGTTTGATGATGGCTTCAATCGTATCGGAGTAATCATCTGCATAATTCTTCACACCTAAAGAATTCAACAATGGTTTGCCCACAGTAGCACGCATACCATGGTCATGAGCTTCTTTCATAATTTCTTTACGCATTTGTACATAGCATTGATCCCACACCAATGCAAATGGTTGTACAAATAATTCTGTAACTCCTGCCTTTGCCAAGCTTTCAATGGCTCCAATTAAAGTAAATACTTTTGTATCATATTTTTCATTCCATTTATCTACTAAAGCATCTGACAAAAATACACGGCGCACCTCCACACCTGGGTACATTTCCATAATGCGTCGTTCCATAGCACCTACCGATGCTTCCACTGCATCTCCGTAGATGGATCCAAATGTTGCTAACACAATACCACGTTGATTCATATATGCCTCCATATTAATTACTTGCTTGACGGGTTACATAAACACACTTCTTTATACCTATAATACGTCACGTTTTGTATTATGTCAATGATAATTTTTCTCATTTATTGAAATTGTTGAAAGAATTATATCTCAACTATATAATACGCCATTCTAAACATTAAAGTTGCTCATATAAGTCTATTATCCTATTTTACAAAGCTTTATCCCCCTCTGTGTTCTCATTTATATCTTGTATGCTACACATACTAAAAAAGTCTGACAATAGATATTATTATCTATTATCAGACCTTATATAGTTAGCATATACTTATGGTTGCGAAATAATCCGTGGCGCTGCTACCTTGAATACTTCACACAACAATGGTAAAAATCGACCCTCGATTAATGTGCGATTTCGTTCACTTTTCGTAATTAACCATAGGGCTGTCCCATTGTATTTGATAGAAATTAAACTGTTGATATATTGATCAAAATCGGATTGTCCCATTTTCTCACGTAATTCTAACAACAAAGAATGTAACGGCTCCCCTTGGTACTCTGGGCGCTCCAACACCGGTGTAAACACCACTTCATAGACAGAATCACTATATTGATTAGGACCTGCAGAACTTTGAAAATCCATGATAACCTCCTCTATTTCCACATATCTCTTCTGCTTCGGAATCGTCTCACATACTCTCGCATGAGTCGTGTATCTAATCCCCTATACAATCGCACCACTCCACGACGTATAGTTTTATTATAGATAGCAGTCAAAATCCACACAAGGATGAAAGCCCCTAGTATATCCCCAGGGTAATGGTTCCCTACAAATACACGAGAAAAGCCGACTAAAATAGAGCCATAGACCATCCAAGTACCCCAGTTCCAACGATAGAACAAAATACCACAAGCAATCGCCATTGTGCCTACTGCATGGTCACTTGGGAAGCTAGCATCTGCTGCATGACTCACAATTAATATAGCATCTGGATGATCTACAAAGGGACGATTTTCGTAGAACATGGAGCCTAGGATAAAACTACCAATCAAACAAATCACCAATAATACACCTGTGGCGAAACTTTCACCACGAAGTTTAAAACTGCCCGTACGGAAACCTTGCACATACAGCCAAGCCAGAATCAGTATATATACATATGGTACAAGCTTAGAAACAGCTATCATCAAAGCATCTAAGATGACACTATGATTTGCCATACCATTGATGAGCGAGAAGAACCAATCATTCATTATAACACCTTCCATTTCCTGACAAAGAGATAGATTATGTCTTATTATATCATGTTCCCTCTAGATTGTAATGTATAGATTCTAATGATACGTCATAGATTAGGAATGCTTTTCCCATACTTAAGTTATGACAATAGATTGTTTTGTCTATCTGTCAGCGTTGTACAGATATTAGATGAAAAGAAAAAGAACCCCTGGTGGAGTTCTTTTTCTTTTTTAAATATACTTAGAATTGGAAATTGAGGTCTACACGATAATACTCTGGATACTTATCTCCATTTTGTTTTTCACTATTAAGCGTCGCATAGGCAGAGAGTCCTAAATACTTATTAATTGTATAGTCTACACTAGCTAACCATCCCTTATAGTCCGAATGACCAATACCATAATTTTCATCACGTGTAGGCGTCTTATATCCTGTATGTTTTACAAAGGTATCTGTACCAAAATTGAAATATTGTAATTTTGCCCCCCATGTACCAGGCTCTGTATTAATAGCCTTACCATAGCCGACACCGACAATCCATGCCTCACCTGCAGAAGTAGAAGTTTTTTTATCATCTCTCGAGCCTACTTTAGCAGATGCTTTTCGTGCATATTCACCACCAACCCAAATTTTATGTTGAGGACCAAATGTAATATCTAAAGCACCGCCAAAAATATCCGCATTCTTTTCTGAGGAATCACTATATTTTGTACTATGACGATCTAAGTAAAAACCTTTTACAGATAGAGTATCATTTGGACGATATTTTAACTCATATGAAGTAACAGATTTTTGATTATGCTGAATATATCCGTGTGCAAGAACTGCATTTAGCTTTTCATTTCCTAGATCTAATGTAGCACCTTTAAACATTTCATCATAAATAAGTCCATTACCGATAGCATAGTCTTTTCTACCTACAGTAACTTTTGCATGCTTACCTAATATACGTTGCACATATACTTCATCAAAGAATACTTTAGCACCTTCAACTAAATCATTTTTAGAAGCCCCATCTTTTGCAGTTGCAAATGATATATCCTCTGTTGTTAAACGAATACCTATCTTAGTCTTATCATCAAGAGCCCCATCAAACATTAAACGTGCACGATATTCAAAGCTTGACTTACCTGCTTCAGGAGTCGCTTCTGGCATGTTATGATACCGTAACCTTGCATCCCCAGAAAACTTAAAGTTCCCCACTTTATCTTCCAATTTATTCACACGTACGCCAAATGCTTGTAATTCATTAGCAAATTCACTAGCCAAACGTTGAATCACAGCTCTTTGCTCAGTTGTTACTTCGTCTTGATGTGCATCTGCTCTAGCAATCATTTGTGCCATTTCATAACGAGTGATATTACGTTGACCTTTGAATGTACCATCTGGATAGCCTTCGATAACGCCTTCCGCTGCCAAGCGTTCTACTGCTTGATACGCCCAATCTTTTGCGGTTACATCTGAGAATGGATGTGCTGCTAACGCAGATGTCACACCCAATGCAGCTATTGCTGCGAATACTGCTAATTGTTTTTTCATAATTAATACCTTTTATAAAACAAATAATACCCTTGTCCTTTGTATATAGAAAATCCGATATAGTTTTGTATTACTAGTAACAGAGCCCCTTATTCTCTCATCGTTAAGCAAGTACCTCTACCTACCTCGCCTTACTATAACATTAGACTTTACTTAATAGTATCATATGTATGCATCAAATTCAATTTATAAGATTTAATTATACACACTTTGTGAAAACTAGAATACATTATAAAAGTAAATCTTTACACGTATAAAGCATATACTCACCACAATAATATACAAAAAAGAACCCCCGAAGGAGTTCTTTTTATATATGTAACTATCAAATTAGAATTTGTAGTTAAGTTCTGCACGATAGTACTCTGGCAAGTTGTTGTTTTCTTTAGCTTGAGTTTTGCTATCGAATGTAGCGTAAGCAGAAAGACCTACATTTTTAGCTACAGTGTAATCAACAGTTGCTAGGTAACCTCTGTAGTTTCTGTTTTGATCGTTCAAGTTCCAAGTATTGGATACTACTGGAGCTTCTTTTTTCAAATCAAAGTATTGAACTTTGGCACCCCAAGTACCAGCTTTTGCCATATCAGCTTCACCATAACCTACGCCTGCTGTCCAAGCTTCGCCTGCTGCACCTGTAGCTTCTTCTTTAGCATACTCGCCACCAACCCAAACTTTGGAACCTAATTTAGCATCAACAGATGCACCATATACACTATTTCCATCTTTTTCATGAATATCAGCGTAGAAACCTTTAACAGTTACTTTTTCTACTGGTTTGTAGTTTAATTGGTAAACCGTTACTTGAGCATTATCTTTACGTTCAACACCTTCTGCTTCGCCACCTTGTAAGTAACCGTATGCAACAGAAGCATTCAATTTATCTTTACCAGCTGTTGCTACTGCACCTTCGAATACATCATCATATACAAGTCCATTACCAACCATCAAGTCTTGACGACCAGCAGTTGCAGTTACGTATTTACCGAAGTTATGTTGTACATACACACGGTCAATGCTAGTTTCTGGATTGTTAGCTGCACCAAACTCTTTTTCGCCCACTAAACGAACTACAGCTTTCGTGTTGTCATTTACAGTTGCTTCGAATTGTACACGACCACGGTAGTCAAATTTAGATTTATAAGTTTTGGATTTATCAGTATTTTCGACTTTTCTATTTTCATAACGAAGACGAGCATCACCAGTGAAGGAGAAGTTGCCTACTTTGTTTTCCAATGTAGAAACACGAACGCCCAAGTTGTTCAACTCAGTTGCGAATTCGTTAGCCAAACGGTTGATGATAGCATTTTGCTCAGCGTCAACACGATCTTGACGAGCCATAGCTTTTGCTACCATTTGAGCCATTTCGAAACGAGTGATGTTGTGTTGTCCTTTGAAAGTGCCATCTGGGTAACCATTAACGATACCTTGGGAAGCTAATTGGGATACTGCTTGGTATGCCCAATCTTGTGGAGTTACGTCTGCAAATGGGTTTGCTGCGAATGCAGAAGTTACACCCAATACTGCTGTTGCAGCTAATACTGCTAAATGTTTTTTCATGATAATTACCTCTCAATGAAAAATAAAATAATATACATTGTCTCCTAAGCTTAGATAGATTCGAGCATATCATTGTACTACTTTTCAATGGAGTGTCCACGTTTCCTCACATACTAGTAAATACATCGCTATCTTCTAATCTATATTATTCTTATTTGACTTGTGAATATCATAACACAACAACAGATAAAACTCAATACCCTTTTGTCGTTTTATTGCACGATATGCAGATTTTAATTAAGAAAAAATTTCAATTAGCATTTATTTCTTTACCAAAAATTAAAACTCTTCATCATATGCTAACGGCACTTTTTATCTAGAGTCCTCAGCATTTATTATAGATCCTTAATTGCTATCCTTAAAACTTGATAAAGAACTAAATGATAGTTCTGATAAAACAAAAAGAACCCCCGAAGGAGTTCTTTTGTATATGTAACTAGCAAATTAGAATTTGTAGTTAAGTTCTGCACGGTAGGATTCCGCTTTAGCTTTGTTATCTTGACCTTTAGTGTCAATTGTTGCATAACCAGCAAGACCTACGTTTTTAGCAACAGCATATTTAGCTGTTGCCAATACGCCTTTTTGATCTTTCTCAATCAAGTTCCAAGTAGTGGATACTACAGGAGCATCTTTCTTGATGTCGAAGTATTGAGCTTTCACACTCCAAGTACCTTGTTTTGCCATGTTGTAGTTACCATAGCCTAAACCTGCAGTCCAGCCTTCACCATTAGCACCTAAAGTTTCAGTTTTAACATATTCACCGCCAACCCAAACTTTTTTGCCAAGCATAAGGTCAAGGGATGCACCATATGCATTGTCTAGATTTTCTTCATGAACATCAGCATAGAAACCTTTTACTGCAACTTTTGCTGTTGGATTATAGTTTAATTGGTATACAGAAAGTTGTTCATTTGTGTTAGGGTTTTGTTCGTCTGCTTTACGACCAATTTTATTAAGTTTTTGTCCATAAGCTTCGCCAGCTTGTAAGTAACCAAATGCAACAGACGCATTTAATTTATCTTTACCAACGTTAGCTACAACGCCTTCAAATACATCATCATATGCAAGACCTGCACCAACTACTAAATCTTGACGACCAGCTGTTACAGTTGCATATTTGCCGAAGTTATGTTGCACATATACGCGATCGATAGCTGTATTAGGGTTACCTGCTGCGCCAAACTCTTTGCTACCCATTAAACGAACCACTGCTTTAGTATTATCATTTACAGTTGCTTCGAATTTTACACGACCACGGTAGTCAAATTTAGAATCACGTGCATCATTGGAACCAATGTAACGAAGACGAGCGTCACCAGTGAATTTGAAGTTGCCCACTTTGTTTTCCAATGTAGCTACACGAACGCCTAAGTTGTTCAACTCAGCGGAGAATTCGTTAGCTAAACGATTGATGATTGCATTTTGTTCAGCGTCAACACGATCTTGACGAACTAATGCTTTAGCAACCATTTGCGCCATTTCATAACGAGTGATGTTGTTTTGGCCTTTGAAAGTACCATCTGGGTAACCGTTAACGATACCTTGGGAAGCCAATTGAGCTACTGCTTGGTATGCCCAATCTTGTGGAGTTACGTCGGAGAATGGGTTTGCTGCGAATGCAGAAGTAACACCCAATACTGCTGTTGCAGCTAATACTGCTAAATGTTTTTTCATGATAATTACCTCTCAATGAAAAATAAAATAATATACATCGTCTCATACATATAGCTTGACTGATTATATCATCGCATTACTTTTCATGGAGTGTCCACGTTTCCTCAACATTCAGTAATGACATTCCTATAATCTAAATCATAGCAAACATATTTGACTTAGAAGTATCATATCATAGCCTATCTATATAAAGCAAATACTTCCCAACAAATAAGCGTTTCGTTTATTTTTGCATTCAGGATATATATACTTTTAATAACCATATCTAACTATTTGCTATAACATGTATTATTCCAATCTTTTCATACAGCATTTTAGACCTTTAAAACTTCTATATCAAGATAATTAATGAATACTTACTTTGCCCCAAGTTTCACTTAAATTACAAGTAAAATTCATCACATTTACTCCATACTTTTAATACAATGCTTAAGTATATGGAGCAATCCTATTTATAATCTATCATTTATCATATAAAAAAGAACCCCCGAAGGAGTTCTTTTTGTATGTGTAACTATCAAATTAGAATTTGTAGTTAAGTTCTGCACGATAGAAGTTAGATACTTTATTGTTATCTTGATCTTTCGCATCGATTGTTGTGTAAGCTGCCAAACCAACATTGTTAGCTACTGCATATTTACCTTGTACAGACCAAGTTTTGAAGTTTTGGTTGTATGGAGCCCAGAATGTGGATGCGAATACAGGAGCAACTGTGTCTAAGTTAGTGTATTGAGCTTTCAAGGACCAAGTACCTTGTTTTTTCATATTGTAGTTGCCATATGTAATGCCTGCAGTCCAAGCATCAGAATTTTTAAGCTCTTTGAATTTTGCAAATTCACCATCAACAGTCACTTTAGAACCTAATTTAACATTTGCATGAGCACCATAGAAGTCCAAAGATGTATCTTTCAATTTTGTTCCAACTGGAGCTAATACATTATTAGCAAGACCTTCTTCAAGGTTGAAGCCATTTACTTTAGTATAGAATGCACCTACTTTTACATCTTTACCAAGTTTACCATTTACTTGGAATACTGCTAATTGTGCGTTGTCTTTTTGTTCAGCTTTGTATAAAGGAGCTTTTGTAACAATTGCATGATCTTCAACACCATTTACTAGTTTAACATCTAGATCTTCAGCATATCCATAAGCTACGGATGCGTTTAATTTGTCTTTACCAACTACTGCTGTAGCACCTTCGAATACGCTATCATATGTCAAACCGCCACCAATAAATAAATCATGACGACCTACTGTAGCTGTCGCATATTTACCGAAGTTGTGTTGTACGTATGCACGATCGATAGCTGTGTTAGGGTTACCAGCTTTACCAAATTCTTTGCTACCCATTAAACGGATTACTGCTTTAGTGTTGTCGTTTACAGTGCCTTCGAATTGTACACGGCCACGATACGTGAATTTGGATTTTTGATTAGCTGTCAATGCCTCTTCGCCTTCTTTATTAAGACCAAATGCATATGTTTCTTTTTCATTTCCTGTGTATTGTAAACGAGCATCACCAGTGAATTTGAAGTTACCCACTTTGTTTTCTAATGTAGCCACACGAACGCCTAAGTTGTTCAACTCAGCGGAGAATTCGTTAGCTAAACGATTGATAATAGCGTTTTGTTCAGCATCAACACGATCTTGACGAACTAACGCTTTTGCTACCATTTGCGCCATTTCATAACGAGTGATGTTATTTTGGCCTTTGAAAGTGCCATCTGGGTAACCGTTAACGATACCTTGGGATGCCAATTGAGCTACTGCTTGGTATGCCCAATCTTGTGGAGTTACATCGGAGAATGGATTTGCTGCGAATGCAGAAGTTACACCCAATACTGCTGTTGCAGCTAATACTGCTAAATGTTTTTTCATGATAATTACCTCTCAATGAAAATAAAAAATACACGTACCCAAGTGAAAACCTAGGTCGTGCATCATTTTCATATTTCAATGGAGTGTCCATGTTTCCTCACATTTTTATATAGTATCATACAGTTCCTTTAGTTATCCACTTGGACTATATTTATAATATCATAAAATGACCAACTTGACAACAATCCAGAGTTTATCTCATTCCTTATTATATTTTAATAATATATGTTAGCCTTTAAACTCATCACTATGAATACCAACTCGTTGTATTATGATGCCCAAATTCTGTGACATATGTTGAACACTACTCTTTTATAAATAGCTCTAACATTTATTATAGAGCAAAAAAGAACCCCCGAAGGAGTTCTTTTTCATATATTTAACTTTCAAATTAGAATTTGTAGTTTAATTCAGCACGGTAGTAATCAGGTAATTCATAACCTTCTAAATCTTTACTACGTAATTGCGCTTTTGCAGTTAAACCAATGTTTTTCGCTACTGCATAGTTAACAGTTCCTAACCAGCCTTTGAAATCTTCATAAGAAGCTATAGGTAACTTGGATGTTGGTTTAGAAACAGGGCTTAATTCGCCATTTCTGATGTATTGAGCTTTTACATCCCAAGAGCCAGCTTTAGCGATATTAAACATGCCATATCCAACGCCTGCAGTCCAAGCAGTGCCTTCTTTGTCAAAAGACTCAAATTTTGCATATTCACCGCCAACCCAAACTTTATTGTGTGGACCGAAATGTGTATCTACAGCTCCACCAAAGAAGTTTTCAGAGTTTTCGCCATGATCTTCTACATAGTATCCTTTTGCATCAACATGGTTACCAAATTTAGCATTTACTTGATATGCTGTTGTTTGATAGCGTTCTTCACGAGAAAGGTTTTTGTACGCTCCACCAACAATGTAACCATGTGCTACTGTTGCATTTAATTTGTCTTTACCAACTTTTGCTTGTGCACCTTCAAAAGCTCCATCATAAGTAAGACCGCTGCCAATTACGAAATCTTGACGACCTACTGTAGCTGTAGCATATTTACCGAAGTTATGTTGCACATAAATACGATCTAAAGATGTTGTTGGATTACCAGCTGTACCAAACTCTTTATTTCCAGTCGCTAAACGAACTACTGCTTTAGTGTTATCATTTACAGTTGCTTCAAATTGCACACGAGCACGGTAGTCAATTTGGGAACGTTTCAATGTTTCACTTTCTTCATCATTTACATATGCATTTTCTTCAGTATGAGAACCTTGGTAACGAAGACGAGCATCACCAGTGAATTTGAAGTTGCCCACTTTGTTTTCCAATGTAGCCACACGAACTCCTAAGTTGTTTAACTCAGCGGAGAATTCGTTAGCTAAACGGTTGATGATAGCGTTTTGTTCAGCGTCAACACGATCTTGACGAACTAAAGCTTTTGCTACCATTTGAGCCATTTCGTAACGAGTGATGTTGTTTTGGCCTTTGAAAGTGCCATCTGGGTAACCGTTAACGATACCTTGGGAAGCCAATTGAGCTACTGCTTGATATGCCCAATCTTGTGGAGTTACATCGGAGAATGGGTTTGCTGCGAATGCAGAAGTAACACCCAATACTGCTGTTGCAGCTAATACTGCTAAATGTTTTTTCATGATAATTACCTCTTATAAAAACATAAAAATATAAATTCTTTTCTAGCACATTTGACTATCCTAGGCTATAAGAACTACAAATTATATTTAAAAGAGTGTCCACGTTTCCTCAATTTTTACAATTTATCGTACCATTATATACTTAATATAATCATCTGTGTTATATACTTAATTTACTTGAATATCTAGAAAAGATACGTTTACTGTATCATAATTTCACTAAAAATACAATGACTTTTTTCTATATTGTTTTATGCTATTTATTAGGTGCCGCCTATAAGTATACATTCTAGCGCCATCTATACTGCCTTTGTTTACTGTCTATGCTTGATTGTATGTAAATAAAATATACACTGCAAATACTCATAAAAAAAGAACCCTCGAAAGGGTTCTCTTTTTATACGTTAGTATATTAGAATTTATAGTTTAATTCTGCACGGTAGAATTCAGCTACATCGTTACCATCTTTGTCTTTTGCTCCGATTGTAGAGTATGCAGCTAAGCCAACATTTTTAGCAATCGCATATTTACCTAATACAGACCAAGTTTTGTAGTTTTGGTTGTATGGCGTCATATATGTAGTAGAGAATACTGGTGCCATTGCATCAAGATTTACATATTGTGCTTTCAACATCCAAGTACCAGCTTTTTTCATATCATACGCGCCATAAGCGATACCTGCTGTCCAAGCATTAGAATGTTTCAAATCTACGTATTTAGCAAATTCGCCATCTACCATTAAATTATGTCCTAATTTTACGCTAGCATTAACGCCATAGAAATCTAAAGATTTTTTAGTTAATTTCTCTGCTTTTTTCATAGAATCAGCATCTAAAGCGATACCATTAATTGCTGTTACTGCATCGATCGCTTTTACACCATTAACTTTAGTATAGAAGCCACCTACTTTTACAGCTTTACCAATCATGCCATTCGCTTGGAATACTGCCAATTGTGCATTATCTTTTTGTTCTTTTGCAAAAAAAGATACTTCTCTATTGAATGTACCTGGAACATCTTTTGTACCACCAAATACTGCATTATATCCTAATGCTGGAGCATAACCATAGGAAACAGATGCATTTAATGCATCTTTGCCAACCATTGCTGTAGCACCTTCAAATACATCGTCATAGGTTAAACCAGCACCTACTGTCAAATCATGACGGCCTGCTGTTGCTGTTAGATGTTTACCAAAGTTATGTTGTACATAGATACGATCGATAGCTGTTTTAGGATTACCAGCTGCTCCAAACTCTTTGCTACCTACCAAACGAATCACAGCTTTTGTATTATCATTCACAGTAGCTGCAAATTGAACACGTCCACGATAGTCAAACATAGATTTTTTCATCATTTTTTCTGTAAGAACTTTTTCTTTACCAGAATGATCTTCTTTATCTTTTTCCACTACATCAAGAGAAGTTGTTGTTGTTTCATGACCTATAAATCTCAAACGAGCATCACCAGTGAATTTGAAGTTACCCACTTTATTTTCCAATGTAGCTACACGAACCCCTAAGTTGTTCAATTCTGCAGAAAATTCGTTAGCTAAACGATTGATAATTGCATTTTGTTCAGCATCCACACGATCTTGACGAACTAATGCTTTGGCAACCATTTGTGCCATTTCGTAACGAGTGATGTTGTGTTGGCCTTGGAATGTTCCATCTGGATAACCGTTCACTACGCCTTGTGCTGCTAATTGAGCTACTGCTTGGTATGCCCAATCTTGTGGTGTCACATCAGAGAAAGGATTTGCTGCAAACGCTGAAGTTACACCCAATACTGCTGTTGCTGCTAATACTGCTAAATGTTTTTTCATGATACTACTCCTTTTCTAAAAAAAGAAACCATCAAACTAAGTAGACTAGATAGCAGCCAGACCGCCCATGATCTGGGAGTGTCCAAGTTTCCTCGCTTGACACGGTAGAGTACTGACATAATCTATCTATTTCCACCTTCAATCGGAGTATATCACTAATTATTCAATTTGTAAATTTTTAAAAGTCTTTAAAAATTAAATATATTTATCATTTTTAATGGTTTATATTAGCGAATAAAAATCATGACAAAACACATCCATGTCCGTTTACTTTCTCTCTTCTAATTCCAACCAACGAAGAGTACTTAACTCTAACTCTTCTACGGCTTTTT
>OBVV01000175.1_pt1 | contig 30778 bp, 27 predicted proteins | sample 1476221 | NCBI WGS metagenome assembly OBVV01 (sample SAMEA2580029, study PRJEB22360) | human gut metagenome | biome: human gut; feature: human-associated habitat; material: faeces | place: Denmark | collected 2008/2010 | reverse complement strand
TTTCTTGTCCAACTTGTGGACGATGCCAAGTGAACTTATTCAATATGGCAGATATTGTAGAAGAACGATTGAAATCTATAAAAGCCCCGATTCGTGTGGCTGTTATGGGTTGTGTCGTAAACGGTCCAGGAGAAGCAAGAGAAGCAGACTTTGGTATTGCAGGTGGCAATGGTCAGGGCATTATTTTCCGCAAAGGAAAGGTTTTGAAAACAGTGCCGGAACAAGAGTTAGTGGATACTTTGTTTGCTGAAATCGATCAATATCTGTTGACACTAGAAGATAAATAGGGATATGAAAATTTTGTTTTCTAAAATGATATACTATCCCTTACTATTAAAATACTTGGTATAGTAAATCCATAGTATATATAGTTAAGATATTTCCAATAAGTATGAATCATATAGAATATAAAGGAGTAAGTTATGTTAGCAAGTCGCTTATATGCACCAACATTACGGGAAATGCCATCCGATGCTGATGTAATTAGCCAACAATTAATGTTGCGGGCTGGCTTTGTTCGTAAAGTGGCCGGTGGTTTATACACCTATTTACCATTAGCCTGGCGCAGTATTCATAAAATTAATGCCATCATACGTGAAGAAATGGAAGCAATTAATAGCCAAGAAATTATGATGCCTATTCTTCAACCTAGTGAATTATGGGAAGAATCTGGTCGTTGGGCTGCATATGGTGCAGAAATGATGCGTATTTCTGACCGTCATGGCCGTGAATATTGCTTAGGCCCAACTCATGAAGAAATGGTAACCAATTTAGTGCGAGGAGAAGTAAACTCCTATCGTCAATTGCCATTGAGTTTATATCAAATTCAAAATAAATATCGTGATGAACGTCGTCCACGCTACGGATTGATGCGTAGCCGTGAGTTCATTATGAAAGATGCTTATTCTTTCGACATTGATGAAGAAGGTATGAGTAAATCTTTCTGGGATATGTATGAAGCCTATTCAAATATCTTTAAACGTTGCGGCCTCACATGCAAACCAGTTGAAGCAGATAATGGTGCTATTGGTGGTTCCGGTAGCTTTGAGTTCATGGCATTAGCAGAATCTGGAGAAGCAGATGTAATCCACTGTACAAAATGTGATTATGCAGCGAATATTGAAATTGGCCAACCAAAAGCATTAGAAGTGGAAGCTGAAGAAGCTAAAGCATTGGAAACTGTATCTACACCAGAGGCGAAAACGATTCAAGCTGTAGCAGATATGTTGAATTTACCATTGGAAAAAACAATTAAAGCGGTGGTATACAATATTGAGGGTAAAGTCATTCTTGCTATCGTTCGCGGTGACCATGAAGTGAATGAAATTGCTGTACAACGTGCTGTAGAAGGTGGCATTGAACCAGAAATGGCTACCCCAGAAGATTTAGATCGTGTTGGATTAACAGCTGGTTTCATTAGTCCTGTGGGACTTTCACAATCAGAAGAGTTCGCCATTGTAGTGGATGAAACAGTGATGAATTTACACAATGTATGTGGTGGCGCTAATACTGTAGATGCACATTATATCAATATCAATCCTAACCGTGATTTCAATGTAGACGATATCATTGTGGAACCAATTCGTTTGATTACCTTAGACGATCCATGCCCGAAATGTGGCGGTCAACTTCGCATTGACAAAGGTATTGAAGTAGGTCAAGTATTCAAATTGGGTACAAAATACTCCGAATCTATGAATGCTACCGTATTGAACCAAGGTGGTCGCCCAACTCCATTCCAAATGGGTTGCTATGGTATCGGTGTAGGGCGCACATTGGCAGCTGCGATTGAACAAAGTTATGATGAAAATGGTATCATTTGGCCAGTTGCTATCGCTCCATTTGAAGTTGTTATTGTTCCTATCAATGCGAAGGATGAAGCTTTAATGGAAGTAAGTGAACGCTTGTATAAAGAGATGAAACAAGCTGGCGTTGATGTATTATTGGACGACCGTAAAGATCGTGCAGGCGTTAAATTTAAAGATGCTGATCTGATTGGCTATCCTGTTCGTATTACAGTAAGTAAAAATACCATCGAATCTGGTGAAGTAGAATTGCGTGTGCGCAAAGATGGTTCTACAAGCACAGTAAAAATCGATGAAGTCAACACCTCTGTACAAGGATTACTTCGTCTATTAAAAGATGGATATAGTATTTAGTTATCTAAAATTAATTGCATAGAAATAGATAAAACGACTCATTGAGGATTCCTTGATGAGTCGTTTCTATATACAAAAACCGCTTATTCATCGTATTCGTGAACACTTACGAACACTTATGAATAAGCGGTTATTTCATTTAGTATTGTGGTGGAGACGAGGGGAGTCGAACCCCTGTCCAAACATGTTGCCCCCTAGACCTCTCCGAGCGCAGTTGATGTTTTAAATTTTGGATAGTGTTTGGACACCAACAACCTAAGCTATCCTAGCTCATGAGATTTAACTAACTCTAATTGAGCGGATAGAACTAGCTAGCCCGTAGTTTGACGCCACATCCCTCTCCACGGGCGAGAGAAGGTGTGACGTAGCTTATGCAGCTAATGCAAAATTTTCTTCTGCGTTTAATTTAAGGTTCACTGATTTATGGTCAAGTGAGACACCAGCTCGCTTTCTAAGATACATCCATACCTGTCGAAACCTTTACGTCCCCATATATTATTGTCTTATAATTATATAGATATCTCTTGTGAAAGTCAAATGTAAATATGTACTTTTTTATATAGATAGTGTATACTATTAAATATCATTCCTAGTACAGAGTTACAGGAGGAATCCTATGTCATATGAAACAGAAACAGTAGCTGAGTTTGAACGTTTTTCTTCATTAACGGATGAAGAAATTGTTACTATCTATCAACGTGAGAACAATCATTATGCTACTGATTATATTGTGCAACGATATAAAAATTTTGTTCGATCCAAAGCTAGGTCCTATTTTTTAATGGGCGCTGATAAAGAAGATATTATACAAGAAGGTATGATTGGTTTATATAAAGCAACGCGCGATTTTAATCAAGACCATGAGGTTAGCTTTAAAGCCTTTGCTGAATTATGTATTACACGTCAAATCATTTCTGCTATTAAAGGGGCGAGCCGCCAAAAACACATCCCTTTGAACTCGTATATCTCTTTAAATAAGCCAGCCTATGATGACTCAGAACGAACGCTTATAGAAGTGTTAGAGACAGAAAAAAATCTAGATCCTCAAGAAGTAGTCATCAATAGAGAGCAATATGCTCTGATTAAGGAAGTGATGGAGGCTGTTCTTAGTCCTCTAGAGTGGGATGTATTACGTGGATATATGGATGCCAAGTCGTATCAAGAAATGGCAGAAGAACATCACCGTTCTGTAAAATCCATCGATAATGCATTGCAACGAGTAAAGAAAAAAATGGAAGTTTACTTCAGTCATAACCGTTAATACAGAAAGGAAGAGATTCATGAGAGATTTTCTAATGGTTGTTGAAATTATTATTTCTATTCTTTTAATTGTGGTAGTAGTAGCACAAACTGGTAAGAGCGCAGGTATGGGAGGTGCCGTTTCCGGTGCAGCAGATTCCGTATTTGGTGGTAAAGAGCGTGGCGTAGATGGATTCTTATCTCGTTGTACGGTGATTCTTGCTACCTTGTTCGTATTAGTTAGTCTAGCTTTAGATTTAGTGTTAAGTTCTTATTAATACATAAAAAACCCTACCCTATGGTAGGTTTTTTTTATAGAAATACTGAGGTACTATGAGAGAAGAAATATTAGGATTTTTTAGAGATATATGGCCTGAATCCTATCATATAGAAGATGTTCCTTTCATTTTGGGTTATAAAGGTGAAGATATACAGATATATTTTTCTATCCTACATGAATTGGAAGAAGAAGGATACATCCGTATTAAAGGCGGTGAGTATGGGTCCTATCAAAAAACAGAAGATGCGAAATTGATTGGTATCTATAAAGCCAGTAAAAAAGGCTTTGGATTTGTTATACCTTCGGAAGGTAATTTGCCAGATGTATTTATTCCCAATGGTTGTGCAGGCACAGCTATGCATGATGATGAAGTAGAATATATCATCAAACGAAAAGGGACCAGCGAACGAAATGCAGAAGGTATTATCCGTCGTATTGTGACTCGAAATACAACTCGTGTAGTAGGCATATTTGAACGACTTCCCAAAAGTGGCTTTGTAACACCTCATAATGAACGATTAGGTGAGGATATATATATTCCTTTAGAATGTACTATGGATGCACGAAGTGGTGCTACCGTAGTGGTAGAATTGACAGCTTGGCCAGAGGAACATCGCAAAGCAGAAGGCAAAATTGTGGAAATTGTAGGGGATAGTTCTACACCAGATTTAGATGTCTTGTCAGTGATGGCTACCTTTAATTTGTCAAAAGAGTTTCCAAAAGATGTGCAAGAAGAGGCCCGGAAGATTTTTTTCACAATCAATGATGATACAGACCGTCTAGATTTACGGCATCAAGAAATGATTACCATCGATGGTGAAGATGCAAAGGATTTAGATGATGCTGTGCATGCGAAAGTATTGGACAATGGCAATATTGAATTAGGGGTTCATATTGCCGATGTCAGTCACTACGTGCCAGCTGGCTCTATTATTGACCAAGAGGCATATCGACGTGGCACCAGCGTGTATTTGGTGGACCGTGTGATTCCGATGTTGCCGGTGGAGTTATCAAACGGTATTTGTTCCTTGCAAGCTAAGAAAGAGCGTTATGCTATGTCCTGTATTATGGAAGTGAGCCCTCAAGGTAAGGTGGTACGCTATACTATTAAACCATCCATCATTCATATTACACGCCGTTGTAGCTATAAGGAGATCTACTTAGCCTTAGAAGAGAATATCATTCCGGATGATTTAGTACCCCTCATGGAGATGGTACGAACTTTGGAGACATTGGCATACCAATTGATGAAGATGCGTCAACAAGCAGGGTCCATTAGTTTTGAATTCCCAGAATATAAAGTTCTCTTAGATGGTATGGGAACACCGCAACGAATCGTACGAAAAGATAGAACTATTGCAGAAAAATTAATTGAACAATGCATGTTGTTGGCTAATGAAACTGTGGCAACGTTCCTTAGTGAACGTTTGGATACATCCATATATCGTATCCATGAAGATCCAAAGGATACTAAGTTAGAGCAACTTATTACTGTCCTACATCATTCTGGATATCCTGTAAAATTACCAAGCAAGGTTGAGCCTAAACATATTGAGGAATTATTGCAATTCGTCAGCGGTACAGAGATTGAACCGGTGGTACAGATTATGGTACTTCGTTCCATGCAACAAGCGAAATACAGCTCGGAACATATTGGGCACTTTGGGTTGGCATCTGACACATATACCCATTTCACATCGCCCATCCGTCGTTACCCTGATTTGATGGTGCATAGATTGTTACGCTATTTATTAAGTGGTAAGCCAAAACGTATGGCATCTATTGCTGATGAGGCCTATTTAACACATGGAGCCAGTCATTGTTCAGAGCGTGAACAAATTGCCACAGAAGCAGAACGTGAAACGCTCGATATGAAAAAGGTGCAGTATATGGCACAATATGTGGGTGAAAGTTTCGAAGGTCATGTAAGTTCCATAACTGCTTTTGGTTTATTTATTGAACTGGATAATGGGGTGGATGGATTAGTGCCATACAACTTGATGGATGATGACCATTATGTCTTTGACGAACCACATTATATGGCTTATGGTAGAAGAAGTGGTAAAGAATATCGCTTAGGTACACCGGTGACGGTAACATTAATCAAAGCCGATACGGAACTTCGTCAAATTGATTTTGTCATTGGAGAAGTGGAATACATCGATGGCTACTTACGAAGAGGTCAAAGTCGTGAAGGATCACTTTCAAAACCTAAAAAAGGAAGTAAAAAATCCAATAGGAAGCAAAAAGAAGAGAAACGAAAACGTCGTAGTAGCCAATCTCATGATATAATAGAAACGACAGGTACCACGAAAGCGGTAGAGCAAATGTTACGCAAGTTAGACACAAAAAAGAAAACAGCCTTTTATGAAACGATACATAAAAGAGGTAAGCGTAATAAAGGAAAAAACAGAGGAAACGGTAATGGCGAAAGATAACAATGCATTAATTGTAGATAATCGCAAAGCTCGGCATGACTTTCATATTCATGAAACCTATGAGGCAGGGATTGCCCTTACAGGAACGGAAGTGAAGTCGATTCGGGCTGGGCGCATTAATTTAAAAGATAGTTTTTGTCGCATTGAAAATGGGGAACTTTTCTTATACCAAGTGCATATTAGCAAGTATGAACAGGGTAATCAGTTCAATCACGAGCCGGAGCGGACTCGTAAATTGCTCATGCATAAACGAGAAATTCATAAACTCTTAGGACAAGTGAAAGAAAAAGGGTATTCCTTGATTCCATTGAACTTTCACTATAGTCATGGGTATGTAAAGGTTACCATTGGTCTTGTGACAGGTAAGAAAAATTACGATAAACGACAAGATATGGCGGAGCGAGATGCAAAACGAGATATTCAACGCCGTATGAAAGAACAAAACCGTTAGGAAAGGAGGGTCTATGTTAGTCGATTTCCACATGCATACGAATGTATCAGACGGTACGTATATGCCAAGAGATTTAGTGGCATTAGCAAAAGAAAAACAAATACAAGCGATGTCTATTACGGATCATGATGAAGTTGGTGCCTACGCGCAATTAATAAATGAGGATAGAACAGGGATTCAAATCTATCATGGTTGTGAGTTTAGCACCTATTATCATGAAAAAGAAGTGCACGTATTGGGATATCAATTTTCCTTAGACCATCCGGAACTACAGGACTATATTTCTCACTTTAAAGAAGTGCGTCGTTCTAGAATCCATAAAATGGTGGATAAATGTGCCGAGGCGGGCTATGACATTTCCTATGAGGAATTGGTGAATACCTTTACTGATGCTGTGTCCTTTGGGCGCCCTCATATTGCGCAATTGCTCATTGCTCACGGCTATGTGAAAACCGTAGGGGAAGCTTTTGATACTATGTTAAACCCTAATGGCCCCTGCTTTGTGCCAAAGGAAAAGTATGCCCCACAACAGGCTATCGATTTGATTCATCGTGCCGGTGGTATTGCTGTGTTAGCGCATCCTAAATTGGTGGAAAATGATACCTATGTACATGAATTACTAACATTTCCTTTTGATGGCGTAGAGGTCTATCACTCTAGCCACTCTGCTGAGGATAGTGCTAAATACCATCAATTTGCCACTGATAAGGGCTTGTTAATCTCCGGTGGGTCGGACTTTCACGGAATACAAGATCGGTTCCCTGAAAGTATCGGTCTTGGAGAATATGAAATACAAAGTGAGTGGGTAGCTAAGTTTATGAAAGCCTTACAAGGCGCATAGAGGTGTAGTATGGATGTAATCGCATTTATTGGCCCTAGCGGAACAGGTAAAAGTCATAGAGCATTGGTGGTGGCCCATGAACACCACGCATCTTGTATTATTGATGACGGTATTTTAATTCATAATAATCGCATTGTGGGTGGATTTTCTGCAAAAAAAGAGGAAAATCGTATCAAAGCGGTTCGTCGTGCTATTTTTCAAGATAAAAAACAGGTGGAAAGCGTGAGAAAAGCGCTGGATGACATTCAACCAGAACGCCTTATGATATTGGGTACATCAGAAAATATGATTGGGAAAATTACGAAAGCCTTGGGAATTCCTAGCCCTTCCTATTATATTCATATTGAAGACGTAGCTAGTTCAAAGGATATCGAAAAAGCACAGCATGCTAGATTAAAAGAGGGAAAACATATCATTCCTGTGCCAACTGTTGAATTAAAGCCTCACTTTAAAGGCTTTTTAATTGACCCTATTAAGTCGTTCTGGCGTAGAACTAGATTGTCTACGAAACAAGATGAAGGATGGGAAAAATCTGTCATACGCCCAGCTTTCAGCTATTACGGCAAACTAGTTTTTGAAGATGCAGTGATTCAAGCACTCATCAAGAATAGCATTGAAAAGTCCCCAGGTGTGACAGATGTGCGTAGTATGGATATCAAAAAGAGCAAGGAAGTCACCAATGGGTTAATCTTGCAAATTGACGTTACAGTTATGCTCGGATTCGTGGTCAAGGAAATCATGGATACCTTGCAAAAAACAATACGTCAAGAAATCGAATATATTACAGGCATGTCTATCGAACGACTTGCTATTAAGGTAGGTGGCACCATTGAGCCATCAAAAGTTAAATATAAGCATAAGGAGTAATATGAAGTCATACTATATTTATACATATGGTTGCCAAATGAACGAAAGTGATTCAGAACGATTGGCACATCAATTGGAGTCTGTAGGGTATGTACCTACAGAAGAGGTAACTGCTGCGGATTTAATTATTTTAAATACTTGTTGCGTTCGTGAAACGGCGGAAAATAAAATTTATGGTCGCATCGGCGAGTTAAAGCATTTGAAAGAGAAAAATAAAAACTTGATCATTGCTATTACTGGTTGTATGGCACAGAAAAATCAAGCAGATATGTTTAAGCGAGCCCCTCATATTGATATTGTATTAGGTACCCATAATATTCAACATATCAATGAAATGGTCAAAGAAGTACAACGTACGAAAAAACGTCAAGTCAATGTAGAGATGGATAATACAGTATTGCCTGAATTAGCGGCAAAACCAAATGGTACATTCTTTGCGTGGGTACCGATCATGAACGGCTGTAATAAGTTCTGTACATATTGTATCGTACCTCATGTACGGGGCCGTGAAATTAGCCGACCTGTAGAAGCCATCGTAAAAGATGTGCGTGAACTGGGTGAAAAAGGATTTAAAGAGATCACTTTGTTGGGACAAAACGTAAACTCTTATGGTTTGGATTTTAAAGATGGTACAGACTTTGGTACTTTAGTAGATGCCTTAGATGGCATTCCAGGTATCGAACGCATTCGCTATATGACAAGCCATCCCCAAGATATGACGAAAGGCATGGTAGATGCCTTAGGCCGTTCTTCCAATATCGTGACACAGTTGCATCTACCGGTGCAGTCTGGATCTGATAATATTTTAAAACGCATGAATCGTCATTATTCAGTGGAAGAATATAAAGATTTATTACAATATTGCCGTGAAAAAATCGATGGTGTTACGATCACAACAGATATTATCGTGGGCTTCCCAGGAGAAACAGAGGAAGATTTCCAACAAACATTGCAATTATTGAAAGATGTACGTTATGACATGGCGTTTACTTTCATTTATTCTAAACGTTCTGGTACGCCAGCAGCAGAATTTGAAGAGCAAGTGCCAGAGGAAGTGAAACGCGTTCGTTTACAAGCCTTGATGGATGTGCAAAATGAAATTTCTTTAGAGCTTAACCAAGCGATGGAAGGCAAGGTGTACGATATTATCGTAGAAGGTCCTAGCCGTACTGATAAAAATATGTGGTTTGGACGTACATCGGGCAATAAAATGGTCCTATTCCCTAAACAAGAGAATCTAAACATTGGGGATACTATTGATGTACGCATTGATAAAGGACAAACTTGGGTATTATACGGCACTGTATTATAGAAAGGAGTTAGCAGGATGGGCAAAAAACAAACGCCTATGATGGAGCAGTATTTTAGTATTAAAGCTCGCTATGAAAAGGAACTATTATTTTTTCGGTTAGGTGACTTTTACGAGCTTTTTTACGACGACGCTATCACCGCATCAAGAGAATTGAATATTACCTTAACAGGTCGCAATGCCGGTGAAGAAGATAAAGCTCCAATGTGTGGCGTTCCCTTCCATTCTGCGGAATCCTATATTGAAAGGCTCATCGGTAAAGGTTACAAGGTAGCCATCTGTGAACAAGTAGAAGATCCTAAAGAGGCAAAGGGTATCGTAAAACGTGATGTCATTCGTGTAATCACACCGGGCACAGTACTCAGTGAAAATGGCACAAAAGATGGAGAAAATAACTTTCTAGCTTTGACCTATGAAACAGGGGGACAGCGCATTGTGTTGTTCACAGATATCACGACTGGTGAAGTGATCTGGGAACGTATGGATAGTTCTAGTGAAAGTTCTTTATTTGATGCGTTCACTATGTACCAGCCGAAAGAGCTTATCTTAGCTGGTAGTAGTGAATTACCTGCTAGTATACAAGATTTTTTAACCCGTCAAATGTCTGTCATAGCCTTGTCTCCGTTCGCGCCTACAGATACTATGGACAGTATTCGTCTGAAAGGTCGCGAACATTTTTCTGAGGCCGGACTGCTTGAAGAAGATGTATTAGAAGCCTTAGGCTATGTCATTCTGTATTTAGAAGACGTCATTAAAACAGATACGTCGCACATCAATTATGTGCACCAACTATCTGTGGGAGACCGGATGATCTTGGATACATCTTGCTTGCGCCATTTAGAGATTACAAGAAATGTTCGAGATGGATCTAAAAAGGGAACGCTTCTAGATGTACTGGATAAAACATTGACCCCTATGGGTGCACGTATGTTAAAACAATGGATTGAACATCCTTTAATGGATATTCATCGCATCGTGCGCCGTCAAATGGGGATAAGTGAATCTATCGACAACCCGACCATGCGCAGTCAACTCCGTTCTTTATTGACCTCAGTCTATGATTTTGAACGGATTCTAAGCCGTGTAGAAACAGGCAGCGTGTCTCCTAGAGATTTTGCATCCTTACGAGAATCTTTACGGGTATTGCCGATGATTCAAGAGGTATTACAACAGTGTACCTCCAATATTTTACAAGATTGTCATAGCATGATTCATACTCATGATGACTTATGTGACTTATTGACACGTGCGATCGAGGATCAGCCGTCGTTGGCGTTGAAAGATGGTCATGTCATCCGTGATGGATACAGTGCAGAATTAGATGAATTACGATCCTTGGCTACCAATAGCCAAGAGTGGCTACATCGCTTAGAAGAAGAGGCGAAACAAGCTACTGGGATTCGCCTTAAAACAGGATACAATAAAGTATTTGGATATTATTTTGAAGTGTCTCAAGGGCAAGTGGGGCTTGTACCAGATTATTTCATTCGTAAGCAAACCTTAACCAATGCGGAGCGATATATTACTCCAGAGCTTAAAGAGTTTGAAATTAAAATGCTCAATGCAAAAGAGCAGATTCAAAAATTGGAATATTCTTTGTATCAAGACTTGCGCCTTACAGCGAAAGAAACTATTAAAGAAATCCAAGAAACGGCACGTGGCATTGCCCAATTAGACGTTATTTTGAGCTTAGGAGAAGTGGCTTTTACCAACAAATATGTATGCCCAACTATCGTGACTAATGGTTCCATTTCTATCAAAGATGGTCGCCATCCTGTGATTGAAACCTTGCTGAAACAGGAATTATTCATTCCTAATGACGTTCTGCTGAACCATTCCGAAGAAGAGTTTATCCTCATCACAGGTCCTAATATGGCGGGTAAATCTACGTATATGCGTCAGGTAGCTCTGCTTATGATTATGGCTCAAATTGGTTCTTTCATACCCGCTAGAGAAGCGACCATTGCGCCTGTGGACAGAATTTTTACGCGTGTTGGTGCCAGCGATGATATCTCTACGGGTCAAAGTACTTTCATGGTGGAAATGAAAGAAGTGTCCTATATCCTAGAACATGCCACGTGCAACAGTCTAGTCATCCTTGACGAAATTGGCCGTGGTACGTCTACATTTGATGGGCTTAGTATTGCTCGTGCTGTGGTGGAACATATTTGTGAAACCATTCACTGTAAAAGTTTGTTCGCTACTCATTATCACGAGTTGATTGAATTAGAAGAGCAATATAGTAAACTGAAAAATTACACGGTGGCTGTGAAAGATAAAGGCAATGATGTACTATTCCTGCGTCGTATTGTAAAAGGTGGAGCGGACCGCAGTTATGGTATCCATGTAGCTAAATTGGCAGGATTACCAAAAGCTGTACTAGATAGAGCGAATACTATCTTAGCTCACCTAGAAGATGGAACAGTAGTATTGGATCCAGTGCCTAAGAAAAAAGAAAAACCAAGCGTTACAGCAGCACCTTTATTTGGGAGCGGTGATTTATTTACGCAACCTGTCCTCGATCAGTTGCTGAAACTAGACATTATGAGTATGACCCCCATCGAGGCCATCAGTGAATTATATCGTTTACAAGAAGAAGCGAAACAAGGAGGTGGCAAGTAATGCCAACCATTCATGTCCTAGATGAAACGACCATCAATCAGATTGCAGCAGGCGAAGTGGTAGAACGCCCTGCCTCTGTCATCAAAGAATTAGTAGAAAATGCTATCGATGCAGGGGCCACTTCTATTGAAGTAGAAATTGCAGAAGGTGGCATCGAATACATGCGCATTACCGACAATGGGTGCGGTATGTCTGAAGTAGATGCACGCCTAGCTGTATTGCGCCATGCTACTAGTAAAATTCGCAGTGCCGACGATTTATACGACATTGCCTCCTTAGGGTTCCGTGGTGAAGCCATTGCTAGTATTGCCTCAGTATCTAAGTTTACCTTGCGTACACGACAAGAAACAGATGATATGGGTACTCGGATCTATATCGAAGGTGGTCACATGGTAGACTGCGACCCATGTGGTACGTCAGTGGGGACCACCATTGAGGTGAAAGATTTATTCTATAACACACCAGCTCGTAGAAAGTTTTTAAAATCTACTCGTACAGAAGCGAACAAGATTCAAGATATGATTGGCAAACTGGCACTGAGCCATACTCATATTGCTTTCAAATGCATTGTGGATACCCGAGTTACCATCATGACACCGGGGAATCACAAGATGGTGGATACCATCGCTGCGCTATACGGATTTAAAGTCAGTGAAGACGTATTTCCCATCGCCTATGAAGCAGAAGGCATTTATGTGGAAGGTGTGGTCAGTAAGCCAACGGTGCTAAAAAGTAGCCGTCAATGGCAGACGACGATTGTGAACCAACGTGTCATTTCCGACAAAGCCATCTACAAAGCAATTGATACAGCATACCATGCGCTATTGCCGAAAGGTGGCTATCCTTTAGTAGTGTTACAAATTGTCGTACCTCCTGGGACAGTGGATATCAATGTGCATCCACGGAAAAGCGAAGTGAAATTCTCCGATGATAAACCAGTTTTTAAAGCTGTATATAACAGTATTTTGCAAGCTTTAGAACATCCTACGCATCACGTGACAACCAATCAAGAAGAAACCATTGCCACAGCCATCGATTACGATAAAGTGTTCACTGGACGTTCTCAAGGGTTTACAGTAATGCGTGAAAAAACAGAGGCTCTCATGGATACGATTCGCCAAAAGGGGTATACAGCTCCACAACGTACTGTGTACGAACAAAGTAACTTTAATGAATCTCTGGATGTGAATGAAAACTTTGTGCCAAAAAGTTATACACAGGAAGATAAAGATCGGTTCAGAGCCATCCGTGAATCACGGCCTAACCTAGTGCCAAGCTCTGTAGAACCGTATATGAACCAGACTGGAAATGAATCGATATCTGGAGATCTAACTGCAGTACAAGGAGTAGCAGGTAATTCTCACACGGAGAGAACTATTGGTGTAGATGATTCCTATGATATTAATCGTGGTGATTCATATACTACTAATACTAGTAAAACAGTGGCCAATCACGGATTACTTCCTATGGGGCAAGTAGCCTCTTGCTATATTTTGGCTAAAAAAGACGATGACTTATATATCATCGACCAACATGCGGCGCACGAACGTGTGCGGTATGACAAACTATGCAAATCTTCCGAGTCCATTCCTATGCAGGAATTATTAATGCCTATGCACATGGATGTTAGCGAAGAAGAATTAACATTGGCGGAAGAGCAAAGGGATGCTTTGCTAGACTTAGGATTCCAAGTAGACCAAGGAGGCCCTACTTCCTTACGTATTGATGGACATCCTGTAGATATCATTGAAAGCAAAGTTCCAGAAATTTTACAATACGTTTTTTCCTACATGCATGATCATCAAAGTCCAAGTGCAGCGCAATTACGTCATGAAATGTTGGCATATGCCTCTTGTCGTGGCGCCATTAAAGCAGGGCATAATCTGAACTTGGTACAAATTGATGCCTTACTACAGGATTTATTTAACACAGAAAAGCCCTATGTGTGTCCTCACGGACGACCTACGATCATTAAATTTACACCAGACGAATTAGGGAAATTATTTTTACGGAGTTAATATGTACCTCATCAGCACAAGTTCAAAGACAAATGCATATCTCATTGAACAGGCTAAGAAGGTTAGTCAACTTTTGCAGATGCCCTATGTACCTCGAAAACATCAGTCTGTGGAAAACTTGTTAACTACCTATCATTGTGCTGGCGCTTTAATTATTACAAAGGAAGGACCTTCTTTTGTTTCAAAAGAGGGAGTGCCTCATCAATTTCATCTGTCAATGGCTCATTTGCGCCTGTTAGAAATTGACCGTGGACATACAGACCATCTGCTACGAGCTATTGGTTATGAAACGGTCACATCTGTGTTGGATTGTACCGCTGGCTTAGGCTCCGATAGTGCAGTTATCAGCTACGGTTGTCCCCACTTAACACGTCATACGGCCATTGAAGGACATCCTATCTTAGGGTATATCACCAATTATGGATTTCGATACTTTCAACATAAAGAGGTAAAGGTAACCGAAGCGTTGCGCCGTATTCAATTGGTCATTTGCAATTATCAGGACTATTTGGAGCAATTAAAACCAAATTCATATGATGTAATTTATGTAGACCCTATGTTTGAAAATCCTGTCTATGAAAGTCCTCAATTTCTGCAGTGGCGTGGTCATTTATTAGAATCGAAGATTACTCCAGAGATAGTAGAACTGGCCTTGGAGAAATCGAAGCGCTTAGTCATTAAAGAACGCAAAGGCAGTCGTTTATTTAAAGACATTCCACCTATAGAGATGGTGGGTGGTAAATATAGTTCTATCGCTTATGGCATCTATGAAAGGAGGTAAGATGAATCAGTTAATCACTATTTTGGGACCCACTGCAGTAGGGAAAACAGCCCTTACATTGCGTATGGCAGAAACATTGCAATCTCCCGTGCTATCTGGGGATGCGTACCAAATCTATAAAGGGTTGACCATTGGCACTGCCAAACCTACCCTTGAAGAATTGAACCGAGTGCCTCACTATTTCATCGATACCCATGAGCCAAATGACTCGTACAGTGTGGCGGAGTTCAATGCACAAGCTAATACTGTCATAGATGCTGTTAACAAGGAAGGTAAGATTCCCATCTTATCTGGTGGCACAGGCCTGTATGTGCAATCCTTGCTAGAAGGCTATGATTTTTTAGATGTCCCTCGTAATGAAAGTTTGCGCCTTAAATTAGATAACATTTTTGATACCTCTGGATTAGAGGGATTGCAAGCTTATGCCAATGAATTGGCTGAAAAAGAAGGACTCACCTTACCATTTCAAGATAAACATCGACTATACCGTGCGATCGAGTGCGTATTAGCTGGTGAAGGACATGCCTTATTAATGCCATCAAAAGAAGGCTTAGTCTTTCATGGACCTGTCATCGGCTTAGAACGATCCAGAGAAGAGCTATACGAGCGGATTAACCTTCGAGTAGAGTACATGGTTCGAGATGGTTTGTTTGAAGAAGTAGAACAGCTCTTGGATGCTGGTGTACAACCAGATTCACAGGCTTTCAAAGGCATTGGATATAAAGAGGTAATCCCATACTTTCAAGGAACATACTCGAAAGAAAGGGCCATCGAATTAGTGCAACAACATACGCGGCAATTTGCAAAGCGGCAAATTACGTGGTATAAACGGATGCCGTATACTCAGTGGATTCATATTACACCAAATCGCAGTGAAGAAAGCATTTATGAGGAAGCTATGGAGCTAGTTCAAGCTAGTTTAAAGATAAAATAACTAGAGTAAACTAGCGTTGATTGCTCCCTATACTTCTATAATATAGTTTAAGATTTTTAAATATGACATAGATAGGTATAGTTAACTTATGAGGATTATGTATCAAAACTAGTTTGCTATACATAGAAAGGAATAGAATGACTGTAGAAGAAATCCGTCAACAGGCTCTTGAGTTAGCTGAAAAAGAGTTCAAAAAATTTGAGCCTGTGGCGTTATATAATACAAAAAAAGTACTGGAAGCATTTAAAGAGTGTCAGCTTTCAGATTATCATTTTAATGGAACCAGTGGCTATGGTTACAATGATGTGGGCCGTGAAAAGTTGGACGAAGTGTTCGCTCACGTATTCAAAGGAGAGCGTGCTATCGTGCGTCCTCATTTCGTATCCGGTACCCATGCATTAGCAACCACATTACAAGCTATCTTGTGCAATGGATCGAAAGGGAAAGAGTTTGTTTATGCCGTAGGGCAACCATATGATACGATGCAATCCGTTATCGGTGCCTCTCGTCATGTACCAGGATCGTTAACGGAGCAAGGATTCATCTACAAAGAAGTTCCTTTGATGAATAACACCTACGACTTAGAAGGCATTCGCAAAGCTGTTACTAAAGATACTCGTGTGGTGGTTATCCAACGCTCTAGAGGATATAGCACACGAGAACCTTTATCTGTGGAAGATATTGGTATCATTGTGAAAGCTGTAAAAGAAGTAAATCCTGAAACCATAACCTTTGTCGATAATTGCTACGGTGAATTTACAGAAACTAGAGAGCCCCTAGAACTGGGGGCAGACATTATGGCAGGGTCTCTCATTAAAAATGCTGGTGGCGGTATTGCTCCTACTGGTGGCTACGTAGTAGGACGTGATGAATTAGTAGAGCAAGTGGGATACCAATTAACAGCTCCAGGTTTGGGGGATCATATGGGATCCTACGCACCGGGGTATCGCCTATTCTTCCAAGGATTATTCTTAGCACCTCATGTGGTATTACAAGCCTTGAAAGGAGCGGTCTATACAGCGGCAGTGGGAACCTTATTGGGATATGAAGTATTCCCAAAAGTCGATGCACCTCGTTTTGACTTGATCCAAGCTATTAACTTACATGGACCAGAAGAAATGGAATACTTCTGCCGTGGCATGCAAGCCTATAGCCCTGTGGATGCACATGTGCATCCAATCCCAGGAGATATGCCTGGCTACGAAGATAAAATCATCATGGCAGGGGGTACCTTCGTACAAGGATCTTCTATTGAACTTAGCGCAGATGGACCAGTACGACCACCGTACACCATCTTCATGCAAGGCGGACTTGTATTTGAACATTCCATGCTAGGTATCTTAGGTGCTGCGGAAGAGATATTAAAACATAGAGATTAAATCTTGAAACCACTTACTTAGGTAGGTGGTTTTCTTACGTATATAGCCATATAAAAGTGAAAGGGTTTTGTATATATAGGGGTTATCTATTCTAAATTGACGTATCAGTATGATATGATGTATATATATTTAAAAGTGGGGAATGTTTTGCAAACTATTAGATTAATGTTTTATTTTTACAGAATCTAGTCTGTGTCACAATGTTGATCATGATGAGTCCTATATATGATTAGTAGGTGATGAAAGTGCGAAAAGTATATGTGTGGCTTTTAATAATTATAGCTATAATAGGCCCACTGTATCTATATATCAATATTCATCGGTATATGGATACAAAAACGCTTTTTCGGTATGAGATAAATTATTTCTATGAATTAAGAGACTATTTTAACAATCTTACTATAGAAAATAAGGTATATGGTTACACTGTAAAAGATGATTATTTATATACTTATGGAGTATCAGGATATACAAAGACGAAATTAGGATTAGGTATACATATTATTAAAGTCTTGAATATGGAATATGAAAAAAATTATATTGCAGATGTGGAAGGAAGAGGTTCATTTTATTCTAGTATAGAGGAATTAAGATATGGCTATTTAGACAATATTACTCTTTTAACAAATTTTGAAGATATAGATGATGAAGATCTAGATACATTTTATTCGTTGTATAAGGAAACGAAGATTGCTGAAGAATATTTATCGATTATAGAAAAATCCCCTTATGGTTACAAGGATGGAAAAAAGTAATACAAGGACTCCGAGATTTAAATGATTCTTTAGTTAAAGAGTATATGAAGAGAAATGGAGAAATAAAGGAGACCAATTAAAAGCAGGTGGCGATGACCGATTACCGGGCGATCATAGTGGGCATCTGATAGCTCGAATCTTTGGAGGTTCTGGAGAATTAGATAATCTAGTTGCTATGGATAAGATTGTTAATAGAAGCGATTATAGGATTATGGAAAATCAATGGAAGAATGCGTTACAAAAGGATAAAGAGGTAAAGATAGATATAGATATAGTATATGATGGAGAAAATAAAAGACCGAAAGAATTTAGTATAAATTATAGTATTGATAGAGAAAAAGTAGAAAAAAATTTCTAATGGAGGTTAAGAATGTTTATAGAAGAAAATAAATTATTAATGGAAGAAAATTTAATACAGGCTATTAGAGAAATAGGAAGTACGTATATTCCTGGCAATTGGTTAAAGATACTAGTTCATATTGAATTATATTTAGGATCATATTCTGGCGACTTTATAGTTATATATAATGATGATTCATTTATAACTAGAAATGATTTATTTATAGTCTCTAATTATCTCCGTGACGATATTTCAGGGCTAGGATTAGGGAAAATAGCTAATAGTGCTTATATTAGTCCAAAGGATAAGGAGAATTGTCCTTTGGATATTGTGGAGTTAGAAGTGGATGTTGACGGGAATAGTCAAATTAATTATTATGAAGTTCCTCTAGATTATACATATCATGATACGCCAGAATTAATCTGGCAGTATAGAAAGATAGGATATAAATGTCGTGTTTTATGGGGGGATGAAGCAGCTAGTATAGTAAAGAAACAAAATATTATTCCAGAAAAAGTACTCAAAAATAGGATTAAATCAGTTAATTTAGTTGATATTTTGAATAATATAATTAAGAAAAAGCCTCTTTATTTAAGAGACTTTATATCTAAGGAATGTAAAAGAATGTATTTTCATTTAGATACAATCTGTAATAAGAAAAAATTGAATATCTATGTTGAGTATGAGGATAATACATGGATTAAAGAAAAAAATATACAATCAAAATTTGAAGGTACAGTGGATTTTAGAGTGCCAGCTGCCTATTGGGAATGGTTTAATGAGTTTTATGATATGCATAGAATTTTAGAAAAAAGATATACTTCCTTAGATTGTATATTTAATATTTCTACAGGCGAACTCTCGTATGTATATGACAATGTGACAGAAGATAATTTTACTGATGAATTAGCTTTGATAAACGCTTGGGAAGAGAGATATTTCTCACCAGAAGGGGAAGCTCTACATACGCATGCAGTAGCACCGCACGAGGGATGTATCACAGGGACTATGCACATAGATATGTCTCAGTTTATTCAAGAGGAGGGAGAAGAAGTGGTTAATGTGGATCCAGCTATAGAATTTACAGGGGAAGATATTCATGATTTGATTCCACAATATCTTCAAAATAGTTACGACATTTTGTATTCTATCTTGCCAGGCACATATCATCAAGTATACCTATATGTAGAGAATGATGGAACGGTATGCCGTCAACTAGGGTATATCATTGTCGACGGTGAATATCTTACTTTTGAGGAGATGGTAGACCGTAAGGTAGTTTCTAAGGCGACTTATGATGCTACAATGGAACAAATGGCGCTGTGGTCGAATTACATGCGAAATACATTTATTGCATGTCATCTTGAACCGTGGACGGTGTTCTCCTATATGTTAGATGAAGAAATGCATATTTCGAATAACTTTGGTTACGATGTATTAGCAGAACAAGCGTATGAGAATGAACTCTTTGACCTTTGGTCTTATGAAAAACTAGGCATTAAGAGTCCTAACTTGCCTGAAGAAAAGATAGCCTCTATTGTTCCAGAAAATGAATATGAAAAATTTTAATATAAAGGAGTCTAGGATTGACACTGCATAAAAAAAGAAAATTTTATTTATTTTTCTTGCTTATAATGGCTATAGTGGGAACCCTATATCTATATGTTAATATTCATCGGTATCTGGATACAAAAACATTTTTTCGATATGAAATAACCTTTGTCTTTGAGTTAAGAGATTATTTTAATCAAAGGACGATAGAAAATGAGATGTTTACATATGTTGTGAAAAACGATACTTTATATGTGTATGGTCTATCTGGATATACAAAGGTGAAATTAGGAATGGGCGTTCATATCATCAAGATTTTAAATCCAAAGTATGAAAGTAATTATATACCAAGCATGGATGCCAGAGGTCCTTATTATTCTAGTATTGATGAATTGCGACAAGAATATGGTAGTAATCTGATATTAGAACACCATTTTGGTGCATTGGATGATACTGATATTGCTACATTTGTGGAATTACTTAATGAAACTAAGTCGAGAGAATCATCATATTATAGTTTTTTAGAAGATTCCGGTGATTTATATAAAGATGGAAAAAAGATGGCTCAAGGGCTCCGTAGTTTAAATGATGCTTTAATCCGTGAACATTTTAAAAGAAACTAGGTTAGATAGACATGTCAAAGATAGAGAAGAATGAAGGAAATGACGAATTTAAAAATGGAGAGATGATACTATGATGGAAATGCCTTATTTTTTAGAAAACGAAGAATGGTATATAGAATACAGAGATGAAAGAGGGCATCTAAATTATAAGCTGACTGGCAAGGCACCTAAAGAAGCGATTAAATCATACAATAAATATTATAAAACTTTAAGGTACGCGGAAAAACATAATATTGACCTTTAAACTTTGGCATAGTGCTTTACCAGTTACTAATATTTTGATAGAATAGCTATAAGAACTTCTCGAGGTAGAAAATTTGTGGCCTCTACACAACTAGAAATAGGATTGAGATGTGGGGTAAGCGACACCCACCGAGAAGTATGAAAACCACTTACTTAGGTAGGTGGTTTTTCTATTAGTAACAATAAGCGCTTTGACTTATTATTTCTTTAAAATATTGTCACAATCCCATAGAATGCGGTATAATATAGTGATATGTATAAGTATAATTTTTTGTTCAATTATACATCTTCAGACTTTCAATCTGTTTTGATGTATCAATTTGATGGTAGGAGATAATATGGACAAAGTATATGCAGTAGCTATGAGCGGTGGCGTAGATAGTTCTTTAACCGCTTCAATGTTATTAGAACAAGGGTATAATGTATTTGGTATTACCTTACGTTTATGGGTCAGCGACACAGAGGAAGATGAGATTCCTCAAGCTGTTATTGATGCAAAGAAGATGTGTGATTTTCTTGGTATTGAACATCATGTGGTGGATGCGAAAGACATTTTTAAAGACAATGTGGTAGATTATTTCATCAAGGAATACTCCAACGGTCGTACACCGAATCCGTGCGTGTTCTGTAATCGCAATATTAAATTCGATTTGCTATTACAACGTGCCCTATCCTTAGGGGCTACCCACATGGTGACAGGTCACTATGCACAGGTTATGTACAATGAAGCAGCACAGCGTTACGAGTTACATAAAGGGGAAGATCCAACAAAGGATCAAAGTTATGTACTATACACGCTGACACAAGATATTCTAAAACATCTTGTGTTCCCTCTAGGGCATCAACCAAAAACGAAAACTCGTGAGATGGCTCATGAAAAAGAGTTGCCTGTATGGGATAAACCAGATAGCTTAGATATCTGTTTCTTGCCGAATCATAATTACCAAGGATTCATTGAAAAAACATCGAAAACGAAACCTAAATCAGGGCGCATTGTCCATGAGAATGGGGAAGTATTAGGTACGCATAATGGATTATACAATTATACAATTGGACAACGTAAGGGTTTGGGCATTGCCTATGCATACCCTCTGTATGTTGTGAAATTAGATGGCGAAACGAATGAGGTTATCGTAGGTCCTAATGAAAGTTTATTTTCTCGCACGATGCTGTGTAAAAACTATAACTTCCTAGACGGAGTTGTACCCACAACATTGCAAGCGGAAGGTAAAATTCGGTATGCCGCGAAACCATCACCATGTACTGTTACTTTCACAGAGGACGGTACTATGAAAGTTGAATTTAAAGAACCACAACGCGCCATTACACCGGGACAATCCGTTGTATTCTACGAAGGAAGTCGAGTTCTTGGTGGTGGTGTAATAGATATTGTTTGTTAGAAAGGGAAGTCATGAGTACATCACATATTCGTAATTTCTGTATCATTGCTCATATTGACCATGGTAAGTCTACCTTAGCAGATCGTCTCATTGAAGAAACTGGCTCTTTGACGAAACGAGAAATGCAAGCCCAAGTATTGGACTCTATGGACCTAGAGCGGGAACGGGGCATTACGATTAAAGCCCAATCCGTTCGTTTATTGCACACCGCAAAAGATGGACAAGAATACACATTAAATTTAATCGACACACCAGGTCACGTGGACTTCAGCTATGAAGTATCCCGTTCCTTGGCAGCATGTGAAGGGGCCCTGTTGGTGGTCGATGCTGCACAAGGTGTAGAGGCGCAAACTTTGGCCAATGTCTACTTAGCATTGGAGCATGATTTGGAAATCATTCCGGTCATCAATAAAATTGACTTACCAAGTGCAGATCCTGAACGTGTCAAACGCGAAATCGAAGATGTTATCGGTTTAGATGCATCTGACGCTATTTTGTCCAGTGCCAAGTCTGGTATTGGTATTCAGGATATCTTAGAGGCGATTGTAGAGAAAATTCCTGCGCCACCAGATCATTCTGACAAACCGGCTAGAGCATTAATTTTTGACTCTCGTTTTGACTCCTATAAAGGTGCCATTGCTTACGTACGTGTGCAAGAAGGGTCTTTGAAAGTAAAAGATACCATCCGTATGATGCACAGTTCCAAGGATTTTGAGGTCACTGAATTAGGCGTATTTACACCGCATCTGTTGCCAGTCCAAGAATTACCATGTGGCTCTGTAGGCTGTGTGGCAGCAAGTATTAAAAACGTTCGTGATTGCCGTGTAGGGGATACGATCACAAAAGCAGATAATCCAGCAGAAGAACCATTACCAGGGTATCGTAAAGCTGTTTCCATGGTGTATTGTGGTCTTTACCCAACAGATTCTAAGGATTATGAAAACTTGCGAGATGCCTTAGAAAAACTAAACCTAAACGATGCTGCCTTAGAATACGAAGCAGAAACATCTTTGGCACTAGGTTTTGGCTTCCGTTGCGGTTTCCTTGGACTATTACACATGGACGTTATCCAAGAGCGTTTGGAACGGGAGTATAATCTATCCTTGATTACGACAGCGCCAAGCGTAAGCTATAAGGTATACAAAACAAATGGAGAAGTCATCGAAGTAGATAACCCAGCAAAATTACCGCCTCCAACGGAAATCGATTATGTAGAAGAACCATATGTAAAGGCCACAACCATCGTACCTAAAGATTATGTAGGGGCCATTATGGAACTTTCACAGGACAAACGTGGGGAATACATCAGCATGGAATACATTGATGAAAGTCGTGTATCCATCGTGTACCACTTGCCACTAGGGGAAATCATTTACGATTATTTCGATAAATTGAAATCTGCTACGAAAGGCTACGCATCCTTGGACTATGAATTGATTGGCTACCAACAATCTCCAATGGTGAAAATGGATATCTTGTTGAATGGGGATCCTGTAGATGCCTTGAGTATTATCGTCCATAAAGATCGCGCTCAATTGCGTGGCCGTGCTCTAGCTGAGAAACTGAAAGAATTGATTCCTCGTCAAAACTTTGAAATTCCAATTCAAGCGGCAGTAGGTACAAAAATTGTAGCTCGTGAAACGGTAAAAGCATGGCGTAAAGACGTATTGGCAAAATGTTACGGTGGTGATATTTCCCGTAAACGTAAATTGCTAGAAAAACAAAAAGAAGGTAAAAAACGTATGAAAGCTGTAGGGTCTGTAGAGATTCCACAAGAGGCATTCATGGCGATTTTGAAAGTAGAAAACTAATGAATACGACTCGTATTCCTGTAGGCGAACGGGGGATGTACATTCACATCCCTTTTTGCCGACAGAAGTGTACCTATTGTGATTTTCCGTCCTACCAAGGATTAGAAGATTATTTCGATGTGTACGCCTATGCGTTGCGACAAGAAGTAGAGTCTGCTACATCTTTGTTAGGTACAGATTCCTTTGATACGATTTACTTTGGTGGTGGTACACCGACGGTGTTGTCCATTAAGGAATTGAGTCGTATCTTAGAAACGGTGTACAAAAATTATACGATTAACAGGGATGTAGAAATTACCATTGAGGCAAATCCAGGTGAAGTAGACACACAATACTTACGACACTTGTATGATTTAGGCATCAACCGCATCAGCTTTGGTGTGCAAACGTTTCGTGATGACCATTTGCGTGTGTTGCACCGAACCCATACTGCCAAGATGGCACAGCAAGCTGTCCTAGATGCTTATGAGGTAGGGTTTCGTAATATAAGCATTGATCAAATCTATGGATTACCACAGCAAACATTGGAAGATATTTCTTATAATCTTGATGTCATTCAATCTTTACCGATTAATCATATCTCTATTTATGGCCTGCAAGTAGAACCTAGCACCTTATTGTATCGCCAAGTGATGGACCATTCGATCACATTACCGTCAGAAGAAATATGCGAACAGATGTACGACTACCTTATAGAAGGCTTAGAAAAACAGATGTTCGATAGATATGAAATTGCTAGTTTTGGTAAAGATGGGGCTTTCAGTCGTCATAATATCAAATATTGGCATGGCGCTGATTACATCGGCTTTGGTGCCGGTGCCCATTCCTTTGTGGGGAATCGGCGCTTTCAGAATACCCCTTACGTGGTGCCTTACATCCATAAGATTGAAATGGGTGAAAGTCCATGCATTGAGGAAGAAATCATCACGAGCACTCGTGACTATGAAGATTTTTGCTTTCTTGCGTTGCGCACGAAGTGGGGTTTAGTACCTAGTTTGTTTGAAAGTCGATTTAATTTAGACTTTCACAATATATATGGATCTGTCATTGCAGACCTAATGCGTAAACAATTGCTTGTTTATGAAGATGATGCATATCGTCTCACTAAGGAAGGGGCCAAGCACGGCAACTATGTGTTTAGTCAGTTCCTTACGTCCTAAGTAGGAATGTACGCCCATACAGTTAATTTAGGAGAGTTTTATGAAAACAGCAGTTATTTTACACGCCTTATTTAGTGAGTTTACCTACGAACAAATGGAGGCAATTTTTAGCCTAGCGAAAGAACATAATGGAAAGTTCCGTATCGTTCCTACAGGCATTCAAATTTATGACATTACAAAAGAACAAAAAGAATCCATCTTGGAACACTTACCAGATGGAGTGGTGCAAGTACAACATAAATCGGTGAACTCCATCGTGGCATGCCGAGGTACAGATGGATGTAGCCATGCCTTTATGGAAACCATTCCGATGGCGACCATGGTAGACCAAAAACACTACGGCAAAGATATGCCGAATAAAATCCGCATCGGCATCAGCGGTTGCCCACGATGCTGTGCTGAATCCATGATTAAAGATATCGGCCTAGTAGGAAAACCAAATGGCTTTACCTTAGTAGCAGGTGGCACAAGCGGTGCCTTACCTCGAAAAGCAATTACCTTGCTAGAAGGATTATCCCCGGAAGAAGCAGAACAGAAAATCTCGGAGCTTTTAGAATGGTATAGCACCAATGCAAAACCAAAAGAGAAATTCGAGCATGTGTTACAGCGATTGGGGAATCCATTCCAGTAAAACGTCACTTGTGATGCTATGCAATCTTTTGGCTTTTGGTTAACTAAGCAAAGGGAAGAGCACGACATATTCCTCCGCAAACTGATACAGTGGTTAGGGTCGTCACTTGTTCTGCTATGCAATCTTGTGGCTAGTGTTTAAATATGGCAAAAGGAAACGAGCAACATATTCCTCCGGAAACTGATACAGTGGTTAGGTTTCCTCCGGAACATGTTGCTCGTTTCTTGCGTTTGTGTAATTTAGGTAATAATGAGGGCCACAAGATCTGCTACATTTAATGGTGTTCCTCTGGACTTGTGACTAAGTTGTCAGTAATGACTGTAAAAAATAACCCCCTCTAGATAATAGAGGAGGTTATTTTTCGCATAGGTCCCCGTAGGGATTGTTGCACTAATCTTACATTAAGTATAGTAAACGAAGAAATAAAAGTCAATTTTAATTAATCACTAAAGAGTTTTATAATATACTCCCGCTTTGGGATTGGTGATTCTTAGTTTTAATGGAACATCGTCTTTGATAAGGTATAATGTATCTTCTTCTAATCCAGTCCACTCAAGTGTAATTGATGTTTCGCCAGTGGTAATACCGAGTTCTTCCAATGGTGGAATATACAGCAGTCGTAGGCCTTTAGGTAGCAGTGTACTACTTTTTTTGATGAACTGTAATTTATCACCGTATTTTTCATAGTTCAGTATATGTGCTAATTCGTTATGTTGTGCTTCGTTTATTAAATCATGAACCTGTGGATGCTCAATATGTATAAAATTTTCGATATCATCACGTTGTAATACAATAAATTTCATATACTACCTTTCCTTTACAGAAATCATTAAACTAAAACCATACTAAGCTAAGAACCGTTAGTTTCCTATGCTTAATATCTCAATTGTTATATCTTTATCATCTTAATATCATTATACTATCATTTTAACGACGATACAATTTAAAAGGTAAACATCATTCCACCCAAACGCCACCCCGAGTGGATGTGTTGGTGAGATATGTTAAACTTATAGTCTAATTGATGACAACCCCAGAAGAGCACGGCATGTTCCGAAGCAAACCTACCGTAGGATCAGTTTGTGGAGGAATGTGCCGTGCTCTTCCTTTTGCTAAAATCACAGCATCCAATCAAAAAGTTTGTTTTTTTGACTAATACCGTATTTACTGAACTTTCACCATTTTTTCACTTGACATATGTCGTAAATGTGATACTATATATCTTGTAGTTAGCACTCAACCTTAGTGAGTGCTAATAATAACGAGGTGATACTATGGATGAAAGGAAAGAGCGCATTCTGCGCGCTATCATTCAAGATTACATTAAAACAGCCGAACCAGTTGGTTCTCGTACGATCGCAAAGAATTATGATTTAGGTATCAGTCCTGCGACGGTGCGAAATGAAATGGCTGATTTAGAGGATCTTGGCTTTCTTGAACAACCTCATACATCAGCAGGTCGTATTCCTTCCGCTAAAGGTTATCAATATTATGTAGATACCTTACAAGGATTTGAAGATGATGCAGCTGAAGATATTCCTGTGATTCGAGAGTTATGGCAGGCTCATCAACAAGAACTAGATGATTTCTTCGTAGAGATAGCAAAGCTAATTTCTAGAATCAGTCATAATGTGAGTATGTTTTTAGCTCCCGCCCATGATTCATCTACCATAACCTATATTCATGTGCTTCCTATTGATGAACATAGAGCGGTCATGGTGGTGGTAACGAATACAGGTGCTTTGGATAATGAACCAATCTATTTTACAGAGCCTATTAATACAGAAGAATTAGCTATGCATGCGCATCGTTTTAATAGTTTGCTTCACGATGTATCCATCCAGGATATTACGCAAGAAAACTTAGACAAAATGCGGGTGACTTTAGACTTACAAGATACAACGTATGTCATGTTCTGCGACACATTATATCGAGCCATTGCTAAGCGCAAATTATTCTATACAATAGGAACTACATCTCTATTAGAACAGCCAGAGTTTAACGATATTAAACGGGCCCAACCACTCTTAGCTTTACTAGAACAACAAGATGAGTTAACCCAATTATTAACACCAAACTCTAGTAGCCCTATCGATGTAAAAATAGGTCACTCCAACGAACTGGTAAAAGATATCAGTGTTATCCAAGCAAGTTTCAATGTTCCGCATCAAGTAGGCACCCTCGCAATCGTAGGACCTACACGAATGGAATATGGACGTATTATGGGTATTCTGGCTTATATTAATAAGTGTATGGAAGAGTTACAAGGAAAACGATAAAGATTGTAAAGAGGTGAAGTATGGAAGAAAATAAACAAGAAGAAACGGTCACTCCTGAAGTGGAAGTTTTGGAAGAAGAAGCTCCTGAAGCAGTAGATCCTACAAAAGAATGGGAGCAACGATACATGCGTTTGCAAGCAGATTTTGAAAACTTCAGACGTCGTACGAACCAAGAAAAAGAACAACTAGGGGTCTTTGTTAAATCTCATGTCATCGAAGATTTACTCCCTGTGTTAGATAACTTTGAAAGAGCACTTTCAGCACCGGAAACACCGGAAATGAAGGCTTTCATGGATGGATTTGTAATGATTCACCAAAGCTTGATGGCGAGCCTTTCCAAACAAGGATTAGCAGTCATCGAGGCTGTGGGTCAACCATTTGATCCAAATTACCACCAAGCTATCATGCGTGTGCCAGCGGAAGATATGGAGGATGACACAGTATGTGAAGTTCTACAAACAGGCTATACAGTAGAAGGCCGTGTGGTACGTCCAGCGATGGTGAAAGTTGTTCATAATGGATAATGTATAAATCAATTTAATTAATATATTAGAAGAAGTATTAGGAGGTCATGTTAAATGGCAAAAGTAATTGGTATTGACTTAGGTACTACAAATTCTTGTTTCGCAGTGATGGAAGGCGGCGAACCAACTGTTATTACAAACCAAGAGGGAGCTAGAACAACTCCTTCCGTAGTAGGTTTTGCAAAAAATGGCGAACGTTTAGTAGGTCAATTGGCTAAACGTCAAGCGGTTTCCAATCCTGAAAACACAATCATTTCTATTAAACGTCATATGGGTACAGATTATAAAGTGAATGTAGAAGGTAAATCCTATACACCACAAGAAATCTCCGCTATGATTCTACAAAAAATTAAAGCTGATGCAGAAGCTCATTTGGGCGAACCTGTAAAACAAGCAGTTATCACTGTTCCTGCTTACTTCACTGACTCTCAACGTCAAGCTACAAAAGACGCTGGTACAGTAGCAGGCTTAGAAGTATTACGTATCATCAACGAACCTACAGCAGCTGCCTTAGCATACGGTGTAGATAAAGGTGAAGACGGTAAAATCCTTGTATTCGACCTTGGCGGTGGTACATTCGATGTATCCATCCTTGAATTAGGGGAAGGCGTGTTCGAAGTATTGGCAACATCTGGTAACAACCATTTAGGTGGTGACGACTTTGACCAACGCATTATGGATTACTTAATCAGCGAATTCAAAAAAGAAACTGGTATCGATTTATCCAATGATAAATTAGCTGACCAACGTTTAAAAGAAGCTGCTGAAAAAGCAAAAATTGAGTTGTCTGGCGTTGCAAGTACACAAATCAACTTGCCATTCATCACAGCTGATGCAACAGGTCCTAAACATTTAGACGTAACATTAACTCGTGCTAAATTCGATGAATTGACTCGTGACCTTGTAGAAGCAACTATCGAGCCTACTCGTAAAGCAATGAAAGATGCTGGTTTGTCTGCATCCGATATCGATAAAGTATTATTAGTTGGTGGTTCCACTCGTATTCCGGCAGTACAAGAAGCTATTAAACGCGAATTAGGTAAAGAGCCAACTAAAAACATTAACCCTGATGAATGTGTAGCTATCGGCGCTGCTATTCAAGGTGGTGTATTAGTAGGGGAAGTAAAAGACGTATTGTTACTTGACGTAACTCCATTGTCTTTAGGTATCGAAACTATGGGTGGTATCTTCACTCGCATTATCGACCGCAACACAACAATCCCTACGTCTAAATCTCAAGTATTCTCCACAGCAGCAGATAACCAACCTTCCGTTGATATCCATGTATTGCAAGGGGAACGCGACATGGCTTCAGCTAACAAAACATTGGGCCGTTTCGAATTGTCCGGCATCCCAGCAGCTCCTCGTGGAGTACCTAAAATCGAAGTTACTTTCAATATCGATGCAAATGGTATTGTAAATGTAAAAGCAAAAGATCTTGGTACTGGTAAAGAGCAAGCAATTACAATTACATCTTCTTCCGGTTTGAGCGATGAAGAAATCGACCGCATGGTAAAAGAAGCTGAAACACATGCAGCTGAAGATAAAGCGAAAAAAGAAGAAGTAGAAGTGAAAAACAATGCTGATAACTTGGTATACCAAGCTGAAAAAGCAGTGAAAGACTTTGAAGGTAAAGCTGATGCATCGCAATTAGAAGCTGTTAAAAAAGCGACAGAAACATTAAAAGCATCTATTGAGTCTGGCGATATTGAAAAAATCAAAGCTGATAGCGAAGCATTGACAGCTCCTTTATACGAATTGTCCTCTAAAATGTACGAACAAGCGCAAGCTCAAGGCGAACAAGGTGGACAAGAAGCTCCGAAACAAGACGATAATGTAGTAGACGCTGACTACACTGTAGTTGACGAAGACAAAAAATAATAAGAAGGGACATAGGTAATGGCTCGTGATTATTATGACGTCCTTGGCGTCAACAAAAATGCATCCCAAGATGAAATTAAGAAAGCCTTTCGTAAGAAAGCACGTCAATATCATCCAGACGTAAATCGTGACAATCCAGAAGAGGCAGAAAAGAACTTTAAAGAAGTGAATGAAGCCTACGAGGTCTTGTCTGATGACACGAAAAAAGCACAATATGATCAATATGGTCATGATGCCTTTACTGCTGGCGGAGGAAACTCCG
>OBVV01000165.1_pt1 | contig 31921 bp, 38 predicted proteins | sample 1476221 | NCBI WGS metagenome assembly OBVV01 (sample SAMEA2580029, study PRJEB22360) | human gut metagenome | biome: human gut; feature: human-associated habitat; material: faeces | place: Denmark | collected 2008/2010 | reverse complement strand
TACTAAAGATGACCAAGCCATTAAAAAACCTTCTTTATACATGGCTTTCACCTCCCAGCTGCAATCCTTTCATGTGGGGATTTATTCTATCTTCTACAATCAGTCCATCTTTTAAAACCACATTACGACCTGCATATTCAGCAATATCTGGCTCATGAGTAACTAAAATGATAGTGCGCCCTTCTTGATATAATTCTGTGAAGATATGCATCACATCTAAACTCGCTTTTGAATCGAGGTTACCAGTAGGTTCATCGGCCATGATGATAGCTGGGTCATTGGCCAATGCCCTTGCAATGGCTACCCGTTGTCGTTGCCCCCCAGATAGTTCTGCTGGCATATGATCCAACCGAGTACCCAGCCCTAACTCTGTCAATAATTGACTCGCCCTAGCCGTACGTTCTGCTTTGGATACGCCTGCATAGACCATAGGTAATGCTACATTATCTAAGGCTGTTAACTTCGGCAATAAATTAAAACTTTGGAACACAAACCCAATTCGTTTGTTCCGCACATAGGCCAATTCATCGTCACCAAGGTGAGCTACTTCTTCTCCATCTAATCGATAGGAACCACTAGTAGGTCTATCCAAACACCCTAAGATATTCATAAACGTAGATTTACCAGAACCAGACGGTCCCATGATAGAAGTAAACTCCCCTTCATAAATGGATAAATCAATACCATGTAATACGGGTACCGTCAACTTTCCATTCACATAGGTTTTTGTAATCCCCTCTAAGGTAATGACCGCTTTTTTAGGAGTTTCCATTAGAATGGCCCCCTCTGTTGTTGTTTTTTCGTCGCATTGACATCACCACTGATAATGATTTCATCGCCTTCTTCTACACCAGATATGATTTCAATTGTAGAGTCCCCTGTCATACCTGTTTTTACACTGGTTCGAACAGGTTTTCCATCTTTAATAACATACACAAATTCTCCCACTTTGTCAGAACGCACTGCTGCCAATGGTACTACCAACACATTTTGTCGTTCTTCGCCATGAATCGTAGCACGCGCTGTCATAGATGGGAAGAAATGACTTACATCACTTGCTGGAATTGCTACACGCACTGTATAGTACACCACGGACGAGCTGGTTGTTCCCATACTACCTTTTGTGCCTAAGGAAATACTTTTCACAGTACCTGTGAAAGTCTGGCCAGGATGCGCATCGACTGTAAAATCTACTTTGGCACCTTCTTTTACATTCCCAATATCTGTTTCATCAACTGTTAAATAGATTTCTAAATCGGATAAATCTGCAATGGTAGCAATGATCATTTGTGTAGAAATACCAGTAGCAATGGTTTGACCTGCTTTTAAAGGTTCTCCAATAATCGTGCCATCCATAGGTGCTGTAATCGTACTATCGGTCAAGTTAGCTGCCACTTGGTCGTAGGTAGCTCTTGCTTTTTCATACGCTGCTAAGGCATTGTCGTAAGTTTGCTGTGAAATAGCACCTTGTGATACTAACGTACGATAGCGATCCAAATCTGTGGCTGTTTGATTCAATGTAGCTCTTGCATTATCTACGGAAGCCTGTAGTTGACGAGAATCAATGGTAGCGATCACTTGTCCTGCTGTCACATGTTGATTCGCTTTTACTAAAACAGCTTCTAATTTACCAGGAACATTCGTAGACACATCTACATAACGAACAGGATTAATCGTTCCTGTGGCACTTATGGTAGATGAAATACTACCTTTTCCTACTTTCCCCGTTGTATAGGTAGGAGCCTCTTTCGATTGGCTACTACTATACCATTGCCATCCACCAATAGCTACCACCAAAATAGCTACGATAGCAATCCATAATTTTTTATTTTTCCACATGAAATATCTCCTTTCATCCATCGATTGTAAATAGAATATCATCAACATAGTGTTTTCTTACTCTAATAGGAGTATGCTCCAACATGTAGTATAGACTTTCATCTCCATAAACTAGTTTACACCTGACAATAACTTACTTACATGAGTAGCCCCCAACTATAATATAAAACAAAATATGTCATATACAGAGGATAAAAAGAAAAGAAAACTAAGGTTAGTTTTCTTTATCTTATACAATACAATGGTGAAACAACTATGAAATTATTGTCCTAACACACGTATTAATTGATATAAAGATGTATCTAAAGGATACTCACATGTTTGGGCTTCCTCATACGCTATAGCATCAATATGATTACAATGAACTCCTATCAAATGATGTGTACACCCCTCTAATAAAGCACGAACTCCTGCCTCTCCTAGACGAGCAGCCATTAGAGCATCATACGCAGACGGTGACCCGCCTCGTTGCAAATAACCTAACACCGTAACAGATGGTGCATAGGACGTATGTGCTTTAATATATTGAGCCACTTCAAAGGCGCTGTAGGCACCTTCCGCAACGATAATAATACTGTTCTTTTTACCATTACGAGTCGTATTTTCTAGAGAGTCTTTCACTTCTTCTAACGTCATGGGTACTTCAGGAGTCAACACAACCTCTGCACCGCACGCTACACCCGCATACACTGCAATGTGACCAGCATGCCGTCCCATTACTTCTACAATGGCTACACGATCATGAGCCGTAGAAGTGTCACGAATTTTGCTCACACCATCAATGATGGTGTTAAGAGCTGTATCAAAACCAATTGTATAATCGGTACCATTCATATCTTTATCTATAGTGCCAGGAATTGTCACCGTAGGCAATCCTAGGTTAGACAATACTTTGGCACCACACATAGAACCATCACCACCAACAACGACTAAGGCATCAATACCATGATGACGCAAATTGTCATAACCTCTTTGTTGATGCTCACTTTCTTTAAACTCAAGACAGCGCGACGATTTTAAGATTGTTCCACCTTTGTTTACAATATTCCCCACACTACGTCTTGTTAAGGGGATAAAGTCTTCTTCTAAAACGCCCAAAAAGCCTCGCTGTATTCCTACTACATCGAGGCCTTCATATATTGCACTTCTTGTTACGGAACGAATGACTGCATTCATTCCTGGTGCATCTCCACCACTCGTTAAAATACCTATTCGTTTCATATTATTCACCTTGGTGTACTTTTCGCCGTTTAAAATATATACCTTTGGACTTTACTGATGCATCAATACTAGTAACTAATTCATCAGTGTGACTGTGCGTCGTATCTAATACATGGTCACATTTACGATATAATGGTTTCCACCTACGCATCATCCACGCTACATAACCAGATACATCATCATAGTTCATCGTCGGCCGTTTACCAACCCAACGATTGACCCGATTCACAATTCTGTAATGTGAAGCACGTATGCCCACAATAAAAGAATATTTTTGCATATACCGCAATGTGCGCATATCAATAGGGAAATTCCCACCTACGGAAATCACCGCTTCATGATACATAGCCACCTTTTTAATCACTTCAAACTCAGCACGGCGAAATGCCTTTTCACCTATTGTTTTAAAAATATCAGCAATAGGCATATTGTATCGTTTCTCTAATATTCGATCCGTGTCAACAAATTGCCAACCTTTGGCATCCGCTAAATTTCGACCTAAATGACTTTTGCCACTCCCCATAGAACCAATGAGGATAATATTTCTCCTGATAGTCGTTTTCATTCTATATAATATCTCTTCTTTAATATACTAGTTAATTTTAACTTTATTTTACTATACTCGACTATACTTTGACAAACCATTCCCTCTATTTTTTACTATTTTCACGAATCTTACATTGTAAAGTAGTAACACCTTGCAGATGAATTATTTTTTCTATAGTAAAACGCAAGGTAGGATGCACCTTTTGCATCCCTACCAACCACTGTACCATATCTAAGGTAGACCCTTGTACCACCACATCTACCGTTTCCTCTTCTTTGTGTGTACTGACAATTATCAAGGGTGTATCTTCTATGGATGACAACACCAAATGATACAAGCCTTCCATGTCTAATATATTATCATCTAAGTGTTTGACAAATTGATAACTTTCACTATGTAAAAATGTTGTTTCTGCCTCCTGTGAAAGTATTTCTTCATCAATCTCTGCAGAAATACGTTCTCTTTCTCCTTGAAAGTACACGGTCATGCCGATGCCCAAATCTAATACACAACAGTACACGCTAATGACTAGGAGCAGACTTTTTTTTGGAATGGGAAGGGCTTTCCATAGTGCCTGTAATACGACTGCGGTATAGTGTAGTTCCGGATTCTTTTTCCACCACTTCATCATAGTGACGGTGACCTCCTAATCGACTCAACACTGAACTAAACTGATGCAATTCATTTTCATTATTACCTCTAGCCTCTACATACCATTGATTCACAGTAGACCACTCAACTAATTGAATGTGATATGTATTCGATGCATCTAATAAGTATATACATTCCTTCAACGTCCCCTGAAGTATTGGTACTTCTTTTTTATTTTCAAGAACCATACTTTCATACACATTATGAGCCTCTTTAGCATCAATATGGCGTGATATTACCTCTCCTTGTTTTTCTACTACATCTTGATACTGTATATATGCTTTTGTACCCATTGCCACAGAACCTACCAATATAACAAGCACTAGAACTAATAGAGTCCACCATATTTTTTTATATCGAATATACCAACATATCCACTGTACATCCGGTTCTATGAAATTAAGATTCTCTTTATTTTCCATCGCCAAGTAACCTAATTGCTAACCCCCATGCCATTTCATGATTTATATTCTGTGGATTATAACCTTCTCCTTTATCCACTGTATGGAGAGGGACCTGGTCGATGGTTCCATAGGTTTCTAAAATAAGCTCAAACTCTTTAGTTTTCATTTCATCAAAACCAACTACTATAGCCCCCTTTGGATAAGGTACATGATATTGTTTGCTATCTTCATAGACCCTTTTGCATGCTTCCAATACTTTGTTTACATCTAGTGGCACTAAGGTATGGGCGGTACAAAATTTATAATTCCATAAAGATACTCGTACCTTACCTTCTTCTGGGGTGATACAAAGCATAGATGATTCTCGACCACGACTGAACGCAAGTGGTGCTGGCCAGTAATCGATAACACGAAGATCGCCTCCTCCTTGTTGAACCCCTCGTGCCACCTGTTTGAGTCGTTTCCGTTCTAAGGCCACAATGAGTATAAACATCAACTCTTCTGTTGTACCTGGTCTAGATGCAAAATCGATAGCATTAGGAAATTCTTCATTCTGAAAGATTCTTTTTCCCTCACGTTGAGCAAATAAATATTGATCTATTTTATGCATCATCGGTGTCTCCATATACACTGATTGTAGTGGCGATGTAAAAACACAACCAATGGATATACCGGTTTCTCCATAATAGTCAAAAAACTCTTTCATATCCGTTCCTATATCACTATGTCGTTTCTGAACGATTACGTCTTCTAACACAATGGTACCTTCTATTTTGTAGGCTTTCACCCCCACAATTTCATCATGTCCAATGGCAATAGCCATTACGGAATTTGTTTTCATGTCAACCTCCTTATTCCTTCACACCTTCTACATGTATGGTATCTAACACATCATCTTTATACATGGTTCTGAAGTATACGTCTTGTCTCACGTTTGTTTCTGTACCTACATCGATACATATAAGGCGTAAAGAATATCGCTGTGGCTCTTGTTCTTTATATATAATAGCTTCAATTCGTTCTGTATCCGTTTCTTCCAGCACATACTTGGGTGAACCACTACCAGTTACTTCCTTTTGATGCGCTAAAAAGAATTCTTTGTTTGTGCCCAAGACGATACCTCTCTCTATGCCATATTGACAACGAACAAAACGATATTCATCCATCATGCTTTGATAGGTAATCTGCATCGTATGTTGCCAAGCAACCCAAGTACCAATGGTCATCATGGCTATCAGCAGAATCATGTACGATACAAAACCATTTTTCTTTCTCCCTTTCCAACGGAACATAATAGCTAACCTCTCATTCATGCCTCAATATAACCGTTCTACAATGTCTATTTCTAACAATAGCTACTTTGCTGTATGTTGTAATCGCTGGAGATAGGTAGCATACGGCAAAATTCCAGTTTGTACTTGGTAACGATTCTGTCCACCTTCCATGAGTTGAATATGATTTCGCCACCAATAGGGTCGCACCTCCGAATGCCAATGCAAGTCAACTAACCCATCTGACCGTTCCTGAAAAAATGTAGGCCCTTGTGGAAATACATGTATTTTCCCTATCTTTGGACTGATTTCACTTTCTGTAATATCCTGCAATTGTCCATCCGATAGCATGGTCACAAAGGCATCCTGGTAGACCCGTATCCGCCAATTTGAAGGAGATAATAACCAGGACCCATCTTCGCTGACTCGTGGTTTTTTCTCACTATAACGAAGGCGATTCATAATCTGTATACGACTAAACCTAGCATCTAACAATAGTTCATGACGATGATGCAACATATGTAGCCACTTCACACTATGTGATGTGATGAGGAAAAATCCTGTTACGATAATCGCTAATAATAGGCTACCTAGTAAGGCTTCCACCAGTAAAAAACCTGATGTACCCTGTTTGCCTTTACTTCTTCTAGAAAAAGACCTCACTTTCTCAAAACTTAATACCATATATTTCACCCATATATGCTTAACCTGTATCTGACCTTTCTATAGTACATCAACAATCTTTATATAATTATCTCGAAATCATAGTAGGCTATTTTGTTCAAAATCTATATTAGGTAACTACACTATATTGTTATCCTATCCCCTTCGCTATCCTAATGATGTATCTCATTGTCTTCGTTCCAACAAATAGGTTGTAAACCGATGTATTTCCTCTCCATGGCGATAGGCTATGACAGTCAATACGTGTACTCCTTCTGGACTTACTTCTATCCTTCGCTGAAAGCTCGTCATTCCTACATTAGGCGGCTTATCAGAGTCAGAACTAGTTTCATTCGCCCAACTCGCTTTCCCCTCTTCCATATACAAAATCATAGCTTGTAAGGTCCTATCTTCTTCCATCATCTTCCCATATTGCTGGATACTACTCATCATAAGCACAAATAAAGTGGAACACAATAGACTCATCACAAATAGCGATACTAATACATCCATATAGAGAAATCCTTCTTGTTGTACTTTCAATATTTTGATTCCTCCCAACGTATACGCCCTGATTGACGAGCAAAAATAAAGGTTCGTTTATAGCGAATTGCGGTATCCACTAAGGTCACGGTGAACATTTTCCCTACTCCCTTATGGCCTGTAAATCGCAACACCGGAGATGTACCAGTAAATTCAATATACATAGATGGAGGTAACTCTCGATAGACCATAGCGCTTGACTCATTAATATATCCATATCTAGTTCCATCTAATACGATACGGTTACCACCACTAATGCGTTGTAGGTTCCCATATAAAGTAGCCATCTGCATACGCTTCATATGAGCAAATAAAATGCGTCCTTCTCGATCAAATTGGTAATATTCTTGTTGCTCTCCATTATTTAAGAGCAACACCATACCAATGATAAGAGAACAAATAGTCATATATAGCAAGACTTCTACTAACAAAGAGCCATCTTCTGGGTGCCTTGGTACTTTCATCATAGCCACCTCTCAAAAGGATAGATGAATAGCAGCATCATTGCCATACTGAAAGAAGGACCAAAGGGAATATAGGTATGATTCGGAGATACAATACGCCACACACAACTGTATAGGATGCCAATGACCGAGGAAAGTCCGCATAAAGCCAAGCATTCCACCGATGTGAGCCAACAGCTAATAGCCATCAACCATTTGATATCACCTAGTCCCACACCGCCATGACTAAAGCACCGCAATGACCACCACAATCCGCCCATACAGAGGGCATTAACTACTATCATTAGTACATCACCATTACCTATCCGCTGGTAAACAAATCCACATATACAAATTAGAATAGCTCCCTCATCAGGAAGAATATAATATAGCTTATCGATGGTTGATCCCCAAAAGAGCGTTACCTCCAGCATATAAAGAAGTCCCAGTTCATAGATATTCGTAATGTATCCAACTTGATAGGCATAGCCAAGCCCTGCTGTCCCTATGATATGAGCAGCAATAGTCATAAGGCACCACATACTATGTGTTTTCATATAGGTCCAAGAAACAATGAGATAGAGGCTTGCAACTCCTGTGATACCCGCAATACCTCCTAATACATACTCCATATTTCCCTCTTCCTTCTACTAATTAATTTTCTGCATCAGGTGCAGTGACAGCAATATGTTTACCTTTACCGCCTTCATTTTGTACACTCGTCACGGTGTATTCTCCACCCTTAGGCGTTTTCACATGTTCAGTCAAATAGCCTTCTTTGTACAATGTATCTACAGTAGGTACTGTATCAGTAGATTGTTCCATCATATACAACTGAGCTGCATTGGAGATGGTTGTCACATCCGATTTAATTTTTGCTTCCTTCGCCTTATTTGAGGCATTTAAAAATTGTGGCATTGCTAAGGATGCTAAAATGGCGATAACTGCCACCACAACCATTAATTCCACTAAGGTAAATCCATCTTGTTGCTTCCGTTGTCGTAAGGACAAACGTTGTCGAAGTGCTTCCATACTTCCTCCTATTGAATAGCTGAAATTGAATTAAACATCGGCAGCATCACTGCTACCACAAGTAAAGCGATTATACTGCCCATAATACTGAGTATAATAGGTTCTAATAATTGTTCTCCTCGTTTCACGGTCCGTTCCAATATGCCTTTATAATACCCATGCCCTTGGTCTAACATACTTTCTAGATCACCAGTTTCTTCTCCAATACGAAGTAAATCCCATACAAAAGAAGTTCCTAATTGTACTTGTTCTAATGAGTCTGTGAATCCATAACCTTGAGAGATACGAGTTTTCACCTCTTGTTGTAAGGTGCTTGCCCAACGGTTGCCCCACAGCGATTCTGTCATATCCAACAGTTGTAACAAAGGTATCCCACTTTGTAAAAGTAGTTTCCAAATCTGACACATACGCACCATCGTATAAGCCATAAGCCATTCTCTTCGTGCCATACATAGCCAAACTTTACGATGCACGCTGAACTTCACAGAGTCTCGTTGATACAATTTCCACAAACCCAACCCTAATACTAGTACGCCAACCAAAAGATACACTCCTTTTTGTTGTAACCAAGTACCTCCACTAAAAAGGGCTGCAGTTAGCGGTGGTAATTCGATTTGCATGCTCTCAAAGACAGATTTAAATTGGGGTAAAATAAAACCTACGGCCACTCCTACAAATACCATCATCAATACCACCAAAAAGGATGGATATGTAATGGCTGATACTAATTGTTGGCGTAATCGATGCTCCTCTTCGTACATACTTTGAATCATTCCTAAGGATTCCACTAAGGTTCCTGATGCTTCCCCTGCTTCCAGTATAGTTGTAACAATGACAGGACAATGGTACTTGGCTAAACTTTTTGACAGTGCCATGCCACGCCCTACATCTTCACGAATCTCCTCATAAGGGATAGTGGAACCTTTCGTATTGACCATCATATCTAAGGCTTTTCGTAAGGATATGCCTGCTCCCAATAACATATGTAATCGATAGGCAAAGTGAATCATATGAGCTGTTTTCCATTGTTTCTTATTTTCCTTTCCGATAACACATTCCAAGTGAATCGGCGTTATGGATTGATAGGCTAGCTTTGCCTGCACTTCCTCTTCTGAATCACCCCATACTTTGCCTGACACTATCTTTTTATCTGTTGAAAATCCTTCATAGGTATACCAACTCATACATATTCTCCACTAATTTACCTGTAATACAGACTCTAACACTGGCGATGAGCCATAAATAGCCCGTAACTCAGCTACTGCCATTTCCAATGTTTTCATAGGTCTTTGCGTTTCTTGCAAGGATACAATTTGCGGTTCCTTTCGTTGCCGTATCAAGTTTGCCACTGCTGGGGTATTAATCAAAATGTCTCGTACCGGTATAAATCTATCGTCGATGACAACCAATCGTTGGCAGATGACTGCGCGCAATATCTGTGAAAGTTGCGTTCGCACTTCCTCCTGTTGGTGTGCGGGGAACATGGAAATCATCCGATTAATGGACATAGTAGCACGTTGCGTATGTAACGTAGCAAATACGAGATGCCCCGTTTCCGCCGCATGTAGTGCCGCTTCCAATGTTTCCTTGTCCCGTACCTCACCGATTAAAATCACATCTGGATCTTCTCGCAATGCATCTCGAATACCGTCCGCCATATGATGAAAGTGTGTATGCAATTCCCGTTGGTGTATCAAGGACTGTTGATGGTCCAATACATATTCGATGGGATCTTCTAACGTAATAATATGACGGTGCATACTTTCATTAATATGCATTAAACAAGACGTAAGGGTATACGATTTTCCTGAACCAGTGGCACCAGCGATGATGACCAGCCCCTCTTTGAAAGAAGATATACGGCGCAATAAATTACCCTCTTCCGAAGTATCTAGCCCTGTTTTAGGTGGGTACAAAATACGCAAGGTACCGCCCCAACCAGAACGCCACCGGAATAGATGCACCCGAATGCGTAAACCTTCAAAGGTCATGGCTCCATCATAGGACATCATCGTATCCGGTATAGTCTGCACTTGGTCCGTCAGAAAACGTAGTATGTCTTCATCAGATAGTTCGTATTCCGTAGGCACCACATCCATACCTAGTCTCCAAAAGACCGTACCACTTTGTATATGAATATCTGTAGCCCCTCGCTCGATAGCTTCGTGCAATAGGTGTGACCAAATCATACTACGACCCCCACACGACGAACTTCCTCTTCCGTAGTCAGCCCTTGCTCGATGGCTCGACGTGCGGACGTTTCCAAAGAACAAAGCAAGTAAGAATCTAGCTCTTCCCAATGACAATCATGACTAGGAATGGCTAGTAGCTCATACAATCCACAGCGACCACGATACGCTCCATCTACTAGAGTTCGCACCAATCGTTGCGAAATAACACCTGTCAAAGTAGCACGCACCAGATAGTCTTCTACCCCCATATCCACCAATCGTTCCACTACGCCTATGGCATGGTTCGTATGAATCGTAGATAACACACGATGCCCCGTTAACGCCGCCTGTACCGCTAGCTGCGCCGTCTCTTGATCACGAATTTCACCGACCACTATAGTATCTGGGTCATGCCGTAAAATCGCACGTAATCCCTTACTAAAGGTCATACCAATCTGTGGCTGCACACCAATTTGAACTGCTTTCTCTACGATACGTTCCACTGGATGCTCTAAGGTAATGATTTGTTCCTCTTCTCCATTGAGTTCTTGTAATAATGCATACAAGGTAGAACTTTTACCAGACCCTGTAGGCCCACACACAAGCAGTAACCCATGTGGGCGTGCCAATAACCTGCGCACCTCTGCACTGATATCATCTGGCATACCTAATTCTTCTAAGGATTTTATCTGCTCATCATGCCAAAAGAGTCTACATACAAGACTTTCACCATACACGGACGGCAAGGAAGACATGCGTATCGTTCCTGAGTGATTTTCATGGGTCCACACATAACGCCCATCTTGAGGTAATCTTTTTTCACTAATATCTAAAGACCCTAACACTTTCAAACGATTCATGACTTGCTCACCTTCTGGCATGGGAATTCGAGCAATCTCTTGCAGACGACCATCCAAGCGGAATCGAACCTGCACCTCTTTTTCTAAGGTGTCAAAATGCATATCACTGGCTCCACTTTCATAGGCACGCTGAAAGAAATGATCCAGCTCAATCTCCACATGGTACATCATTTCACCTCCTTTACTTGCGTACTAAGAATTTCTCTATGTACCCTCTAAAATCCTAGAAAACACTCCTACCAGTCAACCTTGACTGGTAGTGCTATTTTAGGAGGAATAAATCAAAAAGAGCTGTAACAAAATGTAAGTCTACATTTCGTTACAACCCTTGTGTATTGGCGTATCTAGCTAATCTCCTTATCTCAAGATAAGTTCTTAGCGTTTTTTCTGTTTTTTAGTTGTTTCTCCCTGTTGGAGCAATACTTTTTTCACTTCATCATGGATGAATTTAGAGTATTCTTTCACACCCGTATCATTCGGATGGATACCGTCATCTCCAAGCCAATCTCGATGTTTCGATGCTAAACTAGCCCAGTTGATGATATGCACATTCGGATGTTCTTTGGCAAGCTTAGTTAGGTACGCATTGTTGGCTTCAATCCACTGAATCCCTGGCGCATAATTGTTAATCCAAAAAATCTGACGATTTGACCCTAAATATTGCACCAATGCTTTTGTTTCATCTTCATAATAGCCTGTAATAGGTCCATTGGTACCAAGGCCAATAAGGACCGCATTGCCTAGTTGTTGATTCGCATCCATTTGCTTTGCAATCCCTAAACCTGCCCCTACATAACGAGATACTTTAGCATCAATTTGAATGCCTGCAAAGTCTTGTCGCAATGCGTGAGCAGAACCAAGCATGACAGAATCCCCAATGGCTGCCATGTGTACCATATCTTGTGGATCGCTGACAGTAGAAAGGTCGATGACCTTCGCATTTTCTGCCGCTTGAGATTCTGCATTCTTTGCCAAGCGCGTTTGTAATTCTGTCACATCTTGTTGTTTCTCTGCCGGTGATGTGGCGAAAGCATACACCCCTAGGACAATACAAACAGCCCCAACAACAGATACCACTTTCACATAGTAGGAACGAATGACATCCACAATGGCACGGACACTGTCTTGACGGACACACCAATTCGTCACCGATTCAGACCAAAGTGTAAGACCGATGATAACCGTCACTAAGACCAAGTAGTAGGCAATGGGTGATACAAAGTAGTCCATGAGACCCATATGTTCAAAGAGGTAAATCATTGGATATTGCCATAAAAATAATCCATAACTATGTTTACCAAACCAGGCAAGGAGTGGCATATCTACTATCTTTCCCAGTGGCGTATTGGGACGTTCTACTAACCACACCATGAAACCAAATAAGCAAGTAAATGCTACCATGCCGTAGGTGTAAAGAGAAGGACTTTGCCCATCTAAATAGATATATCCTAACACGGTTGCAATGACTCCTGCCAATAGAAGTACACTGCTGAGTATATTTCCTTTCATAGTGCCCAAAGGATATAATTTTTGTTCACTACGATGCAGCCCTAAAAAGGCGCCCAATAGCAAGGCAAATAATCGTGTATCTGTGCCGTAATAGAAACGAGATACGTCCATACCCTCTGTATATAATAGTGGCATAATGATTGAGGAGCCTAACGCCAATGCTAACATCCATACAAGGCCGATGGTATAACTCCATTGTTTTTTCAGTGCTGTATAGGTCCAATATAAGAGAGGCCAAATAACAATGTACTGAATTTCTACCCCCATAAACCACATATGTGTGAATGGCGATGTGTTCACTAAACGGGTGAAATAATCAGCATTTTGTGCGATTTGCCACCAGTTATTATAGCCTAGCAAAATGGAAATTACTTCTGGGCGAATCCCGGCTAACTTGTCAGGTAACAACAAATGCCACAGTCCTAGCACTACTGCCACCATCAAGACTAAGGGGATAAGAATCCGCTCTGCCCTACGTTGAAAGAATTTTGAAACGCTGTAATTCCCCAATTTCCATTGTTGATTTGTGGTGAAAGCTAATAAATATCCCGATAATAGAAAGAAAAGGGAAACCCCCATGAACCCGCCACTGGCTGCATGGGGAAATAGATGAAAGATCGTGACGCCTAGAATGGCTAATCCTTTTAACCCGTCAAGACCTTTCACAAACTGGCCTGGTTTGACTCCTATAATACGTTTTTTCTGTCTTGAACCGAGCCCTTGATGCGGTTCTTCTAACTCTGGTGGCATACTGTGTCTTCCCTTCTACATGAAATGTTATATAGTACATCATTTGATACGTAATATACATTATAGCATAGAGTAGATACTATTAGTATTTTTTAGTAATTATTTTTTTATCTCTCAGTAAAAATTATATATAAACGTATCATTTTTTTTAACTTTCAATATATTTGAAAATAAAAGATACCTATAAAGTCATTATTCTAATAATTACTTCATAGGTACTATCATTTAAGTCAATTTTATGTAAGAGGAGTACAAAAAATTTAAGCTTTACAATCTATCATAAAACGTTTGATTAAAGTATGGAGCCCCTAAAAATTTCTGTCCAGTCATCACAAAGTATAATGCTTCTGCTGGTTGCATGCTTCCATTGGTAGATGCACTGGATCCTTTAGGGTTGATATACCGGTACATTCCTGATTTATCTTTTATATATACCTCACCCTTGTATCGGTCATATCTAAATGTTTGCGTTTTCATTTGGACTATTTCTCCATTTTTTGTATTCACTAAAAATGAATTAACAGCCATTTCTAATATATGTCCATCATCTTTTAAGACAACGCCAGATGTACGATCCATATACAAAATAAAACTCATATGTGCACTAACCATAGGAAAGTTAGTATTTGCACCATAATAAATTGGTACACCCTTCATCGCTTGTGTGTTCGCAGGTAATTGTGCCTGCACACTCCCCATTAACCCTATCATTAGTAAACCAACCATCAAACTACGTTTCATCATAGTATACCTTCTTTCATATAATATCCTAACTGGAACTACAGCCCTACATCTCCTGCACTATAACATCCGACACAGCATCCCCCTGGCTCCGTATCCACCGCCAGATGCCTGTTCCATACACTTCTGCACGGATATGGTAGGTATATGTTTCTTCTTCATACCAGGTAATGGTAGCCGTTGGTAAGCGGTCTAGGATGGCATCGATATCATGCCCCACATAGGTAAAGGTAACACGTTGTAATCTACCTCCGTACATAAACTGTATGCGTTTGCGAAACTCCGCTTCTTGGTACCGTGATGTATAGGATGGCACTTGGTAGTGCTCCTCTTCAACAGTCAAACTATGGATACGATCTAAGCGATAAATAGTCGGAAAGTCTTGTAATTCCTTTGGAATTTTGCTTCGTTCTTCCCGATCCATATAGGCAGTTAAGTAGAAATAGTATTCTGAAAAACAGATGCCCAGTGGCGATAACTTCCGTGTAACCACTTCTTTATTCGTACTTTTTTCATAGGAAATCGTAATGTATCGTTGCTCTTGTATAGCTCTTGATAAGTCTTGCAACAGAGGTAGCACATTTTTCTTATGTCGCAATTCTACATAATGATGCAATTCATTGCGAATTAAACTCTCTACGAGCTTTACCTCTTCATGGGGTAAGAATGTTTTCAACAACTTATTCAATATACGCCCCATATCATCTCGTAATAGGGAGCGACTATCTAGCATCACCTTAGCGATGGCCACTAGTTCATTGACGGATAAGCAAGCGGACTCTCCATGGCTGAGTACATAGCCTTTCCGCTTTTGATCATACACGATGAGCTGTTCATTCCCATACAGGGTACTTTCATCATGTAAATAGGCTCGCAAATCATCGATATCTCGTTGTACGGACCGTTCATTAATGCCGAACTCTTTTGCCAGTTCTGGTTTACACAGCACTTCCCCTTGTAATAGGCGACGTTGCATCGTCAAAATTCGCTGTGTCTTATCTATCTTATCCCCCATTTTATCGCTCCACAGTGGCAATAATTTTCACAATACGACCACAACCTGCCTCACGAGCTTTCACCTTGTTCGCTGCCTCGCTACGGGAATGGGCACTTTCATAGGCAGTATGTACCGTCGTGCTATTAGGATAGTGAAATTTGACCATGTATCGTTTCATCTCTTTTGTCCTTTCTCTTATGAAAGTATTTGCTCTCGAAATACCAATTACTTTAATTATAAAAAACTCTCTCAACTAAGGCAATAGTTTTTTATGTATACATAAAGCCACCGTCTCACCATGAACTTTCATAGCCGAGATGGTGGCTTTCTCTATCAGGGATTACCTGCTATACATTATGCGATTTGTTCTACAATAGACTGACATTTTGCGTCAACTAAGGCTTTCACAGCCGTTACGTACTCTTTCATCAATAGCTGTACCTGTTCTTTTACGTATAGGTTTAAATCGCTAAGTTCCACGGCACCGGCAAGGTCCCTTGACAATTCTTGCGCCGCATCCCCCATGTCTCCATAGATATAACAAGTATCAAAACCAAGTAAGGATAAAAATCCTTTATCGCGTATCATATCGTGTACTTCAATATAGTCGATATATCGCTCAGGTTTATGATAGTAACCTTTTTCAAAGTCTTGCACAATGGTGTTCACCCAATAGGCATTCGTATCTAAGTCATTCAAATTATCCAACACATCTTGTAAGGATGGCACCACAAAGCATTGTGTGAACTGACTATCCAATTGAATAGTATCACCACAAGTAGCCACGATGGTGTCCTGCAATTCTTGTAAAATCTGACGAATCTGTTCATTACATTGCTGATAAATACCGTCCGATTCTAAGGAAAGATAATTACGTACAGGGAACTTTGTTTCTCGTACTACTTCTTGATATGCTTCTGTCTCCTCATCCTGTCCGAATGGGTCCGCTACACATTCCACTTCATAGGTCCAGTCATATCGTTTTAGCGTTCGATCTACATAAGTAGCAATCATGTCTTTCACAGCTTCTTTTCGTTGGCTATACACTTTGTTTGTGAAATATGTTAGACCCGCTTTACGAGCCCCACTTGCAGTACTATGCTCATCCTCTCTAGACTCTAATGCAGCAATCACATCGACACCGAAAAAGTACTGTAAATCCTTATTACCTGCATCAAATTGATGGCTTTCAAAACGGCTCACATCCTCTAGCAGTGCATTCATTTTCTCCTTTGCCTGTTCTACAGCAGACAATACTGTTTCTTTTTGTTCCATACATCCTCCTTAAATGATTAACAATATTCTAACTAGATATCACATGTTCTCTCTCTTTTATGTCCCCAAGTATTAGAACTATGTGCTCTATGCTATTAGTATGCTATTAGTATGCTATTAGTATGCCATATGAAAGTGACATATTTTGTCATTGGCAATACTTTTTTAAATAATATTTCGATTATTTTCCAATTCACTTTCTACTGTGAAAGTCCCCAACCACTGACCAGCTTGTAAAGATGATACCAAAGTAGAAACGGCTTCTTTCACCATATCACTAGTGATGACCAATGTTTTATCTGCTGCGTGGTTAATATTGTTGCGAAGATGGCGAATGTAATGGAATTCCACCAAGAACTGTAGCGCTTCTAATTGTGGCAAGTCTGTTTTTGCACTGCCGTAGGCAAGCATAGCTTGGCAATCACGGATTAATTTAATGCGTTGTTTTTGGAACGTTTCCACTGCCACCGATTCCAAGGATTCCTCATCCTCTTCATCAAAGCAAATTCCTTTGTATAAATCAAATCGTTCTACCAATTCTGATGTAGGTGCTTGTAAGAATTGACGGATGAAAGCTCCGTAATCCGATGCACTTTGTTGTAAGAATTGATAATATTGTTTATGGTAGCTGATGCTAGTGCATTGGATTTCATAGTATTCACGCAAGTAGCCTTCAATCTCTGGGTATTGTGCTTGAAAATACATGACATCCACAACAGATCGTATATTTTGCTGTACATGTAAATAGGCTGGGTACAAATCGAGCATAAATTTTAGAATTTTTTCTTTGTTATAGGAGAAATTAGCAAAGGCTTTTGTCACTTGATTTTTATTAGTAGCCCCGCGCAATTCATCACGGATCACAGATAATTCTGCTCCTACTGTATCACCACCAGCCACACTGACTGCTTTATTCCCTGCATAATCACGGTAGGTAATGACAAAACACTCTTTCCAGGTACGTTGCATCGATTCGATTTCTTTTTTAAATAATACTTCCATGTCCGTACGATCTGTGTAGTAAACACCTTTATTGAATAAGATCGTTGGCACCCACTCTGTACTCAATGTGACCGATTGTTGGTATAAACCACATTGTAAGCACCATTGAATCATAGCTAACTGTAATTCTTGACTATGAACAGTAGCATCTAACAAGTCCCCTAAGCTTTCTTTTAACGCTGGTAAGTACTGCAAGAAAGCTGTATCCACTTCGCTATTGGCTGTGATAGCTTCACAATCTTTAATACCTTGACGAATGGCATGGACTGCAAAATCCATATCGTCCCCTTTACACAAATGGGCTGCCTCTGCAAAGTCGCCTAAAGAACCTACTAAGTATTCAATCTCTTTATGGACTGGATGTTCCTTCACTAATTGAGCTAACATATCTGCTCGACCAAATCGTGCAAAGGCTTCCACTGCACAATGAACTGATCCGGATAGAACAGAAATGGTGTTGCTTTGATCTGACTCTGATTCCACTAAGTCCTTAGCTTGTACAGATAATTGAGTTGTATCTATACCATCAAACTGCGTTTGAACCACCTCTTGACCTTCTACAGATACTTGCGCTTGAGCCATAGTATCCCCTTGCATGGATTCGCTAGGTACTTTCATAATATCCTCTGTAGTATGTCCTGTTGTTGGTACGCTAGACCCAAGCACTGCTTGGGAGTTGACTATCTCAGTAATTGTGCTAACTGTAGGTTGTTCACGGACACTAACTTCCTTTTCAAGCTGATTAGGATGTGCCATCGGCACTACTACCTTTGATGTGTCTTGAGATACATCAAACCACTGTGTTCCCATGTGTACATTCTGTCCCTTTTGTTGTTGCTTCGCTGTAATTGATTCCATTAATACTTTCCAAAAATTCATAATCATTGCCTTTCCGTGGTCTTATACCACTTGTAAAACACTAAGTATGAGTACAGTATACCCATCATGAATGACATATTTTGTCATTGGCAACATAAATTTAAAAATTTTTGCCTCCCTTAGTATATCGAAAAGTGAAATTTGAAAATTATAAAAGTCCCAATAGTTACAAATCTAGAATATATTTTGAGCCCTATATTAAATGTGGTGCTATAATACATGTTGGGGCTACTCATATAATAGTAGTCACCAATATATATTATAGAGCTTTATTTTTAGGTTCTATAATATATCTTTGTGGGACAGCAAAAGCCCTGTTGCAAAATGTAAACTGCAACAGGGCTTTCTAAATACAAAAGACGATAGTTTTCACTACCGTCTATATGTAAAGTTTATCTATTTAGTTTTTATAGTCTCATTTAAGTCGTGCTCATATTCTCGTAAGGTCTTAATTATTCTATCGAAAGGTATTTTTTCACCAAACAGCATTTTTTTCATACTATCATAATCTTTCGAGAAAACAGCTAATCCCTCTTCAGCAGGAATCAACTTTAATTTGCCCTCTAGAATTTCATCATATTTTGCCCAATTACTTGCATAAATTTTTTTCTTAAAATCAATTACTGCTTTTAGTAACTGAATATTTTCAAAACTTTTTTCTTTAATATCTGTTAACAACATTTTATACACATCATAAAAATGTCTGGAGTATCTCGTTGGATAATTTCCATTTACCCGATTAGCCTCTCTATGAAGGATTGTTAGTTTTTCAAAGAAGGTACGTAAGCTATCTACTGCGATAACCTCTATATTTTCGTTAAATACGTCGGGATACACATCTTCAATACAAGTTCTAGCTCTTCATTTGAGATTTCTAATAATTTACTCATAATTAAGCTCCTGTATTTTCGTGAAAATTTCTTGCATCCAAAAAGGAATCTTTACAATATCTTTCTTTAAATCTTCTTTCACATGTTTAGCAAATATGGCAAGTTTTTGTATCTCATTATCTCCCACTTTATCTTTTCCCAAGGCCTTTAGAGCTTGTATTAAGATAGATAATTCTTTTGAGTAAGTTGTTATATGCCTATTGGTAGTCCGTTTAAAAATAATCTTCTTGCCTCTATACAAATATTCTCTATAAGCGCCATCAGTAATATAAATATACTCATTAGGAACCTGTGTAGATAATCCTGTATAGTTCAAAGCTGTTTCCCCAGCAGGTGCTATAGTCCACGAAAATTTACCTGCTAATTTTTCTGCAACTACACTAGCATCCGGATAAGTATATTCTTTTAAGACTTGACTATATTTAGGTTTCGTATACAAACCATCTATAAGCCTTACAATCTTATTCTCTTCATGTAAGCGATATAGGGCTGATTTGACTGTATTTTTTGTACCTAAATGATAGAAGTCATGTATAGAAAAAATTTTCCCAAGATTTTCTGTCATATTATCTTCTATTTGATTTGCTATAGTCATCATATATACACCTCCTTGCACCCAAAATTATATACTTTTGGGTGCAAAAGTCAATATATAAAAATAATATTCCCACATAACTTTAGATACAACTCTTTAACTCAAGTATCTTAACAAACACACAAAAAAGCAACAGAACTTTCACATCCTGTTGCTCTTATCATAGTTTATTCTTTTGTTTTTCGACTCGTATCGCCCATACGGGTTAGTTTCACTTCCCCTAATGCTACCCCACGGGTATGTTGTGTATGGGACCATACTTTATCATGACGATTCAAATATCCAAGGAACGTAACTGGTACCCAAGAATAGATGAATAGTGGATACAATAGATAATACAACCACACTTTCGGTGGCACTTTAATTTGTGCTAACACAATGAGTGGAAATAAATATTGTCCAATACCAATAATTTGCCATACTTGTACTGGCAAGATTTGGTAAATAATATTCGTATACAATGGTACGATACCATTGATATAGGTCATAATAATATAAAAGGAGGACAATAACAAGAAATAGGGTTGTGTAATCTGCACAATTCCATCTAGGATTGTCCATTTTCCTTTCTTGATACCTTGTACAAAGAGTTTCGGAATATACCGTTCTCCTGTATCAAAATGACCTTGTGCCCATCGTTTCCGCTGATTCCAAGACTGCATAAAAGTCAGTGGCTTTTCATCATAGACGATAGCATTATGCGCCCATGTTGTTTTCACTCCATGGATCAACAATTTCAAAGAAAATTCCATATCTTCTGTCAAGCTATTACAGGACCAACCATAATCGCGGATAATATCTGTACGGATACACATACCCGTACCACCCAAGGCTGTGGAAAGTCCCAAGTTATATTTCGCCAAGTGCCACATATGATTAACCATCCAAAAGGCAATGGCAAAGGTACCAGCCACCCATGTATCGGTTGGATTCTTCGCATTCAAGTACCCTTGAATCACTGGCTCCCCTTTTTCCAAATGACGATTCATTTCATAAAGGAAATGAGGGTGCACTAGATTATCCGCATCAAAAATGACGAAAGCATCGTACTTCTGTTCCATGGCAAATACTTTGTCAAACATCCAGCCCATAGCATAACCTTTCCCCACTTCTTCTGTGTTAAAGCGTTCATATACTTCGGCACCAGCTTCACGGGCAATCTTAGCGGTGTCATCTTTACAATTATCTGCCACCACAAAGATATCATATAAGTGGCGAGGGTAATCTAAGACTTGTAGATTATTCACCAATTGACCTATCACGGCACTTTCATTATGAGCACAGACGATAATAGCAAAGGAATGTTTAGGAGGACACTCCTTTTTATCATTTTTATGCCACATGCCACAGACCATCAACACAAAGTAATATAAGGTATAAAATACGATAATCACCTGTATGGGAATCATAATTAGGTCAAACCAAACGTAATTCATCCTAGTTCCTTCCTATTTACGAATGTTGTTGATGATAGTATTACTAATACCATATACAGCATATAATACAAAAATCAATACCGGCCAGGAGCGATAGTCCATCAATAGGCAAAATACACCAAAGCCTACAGTAATACCTACGGCAATGGGTTGCACTGGATCGCTGCCCTTTCCTTTGAAATCTGGATGATGCACATTGCTAACCATCAAGTAACCTATGAATATCATAGCTAACATCAACGCCACATCAGGAATACGGACACCACTCAACACATACGTAGCAGCCATACAACCTGCTGCAGGAATCGGTAACCCTTGGAAGTAACCGTGTACTTCTTCTGTCATAATGTTAAATCGTGCCAATCTGAAAGCTCCCAATACAGAGAATACCAACAATGGCACATAGCCTAACCAACCATAGTGATCTAGGCTCATCATATACAGCATAAAAGCTGGCGATACGCCAAAGCCAACTACATCAGCTAACGAATCTAATTCACGGCCAAAATCTCCAGAAACACCCAAGGCACGAGCAATCCGTCCATCTAACCCATCGGCTAATAAGGATAAAAGCACACATATAGCTGCCCCGGTAAAATTACCTGTTGCAGATAAACTAATGCCGATGACACCAAATCCTAAATTTGCTGCTGTGCAAAGATTGGGAAATATAGACTTATTCATCTTTCACCCTCCCAATAATCGTTTCTCCACCAACTACATGTTGTCCTTTTGTAACGCAAATGTCTACATCTAATGGAACAAATAGTTCTGTGCAAGATCCGAATTTAATCATACCATACAAGGTACCTTGCTCTAAGGTATCTCCTACATCTGTCCAAGACACGATACGTCTAGCCAATAAGCCAGCAATCTGTGTCACCACAATTTCCATCCTATTATTTTTAATACTTATCGTGTGACGCTCATTTTCATAGCCTACTGAATCCTTATAAGCTGGTAAAAAACGACCTTCTGTATATTGACGAAATGTAATTTCACCTGCCATTGGCGCCCGATTTACATGGACATCAAAAACAGATAAAAAAATCGTTATTTTTTTACATTGTTGATGTAAATATGTGTCCTCAAACACCTCTACTACTTCCATCACTTTCCCATCCGCTGGTGATACTAAGACCTTTGGATCATGAGGAATGCAGCGATTAGGATTTCTGAAAAAATAAGTAAAGAATAATGCCAGTATAAATGGTATAATTCCTAACCACCATGATAGAAAGTAGCCTACCAGTGCTGTCACAACAAGACAGGCACCGATTAAAGGATATCCATCTTTAACAATCAAACCCATACTAAACCTCTCTTAATTAGTGCTAATTCCAACAAGATATACCTATATGTATCAATGTTTATGGCGCCATACAGTCCACATAAATTTAGGCAATGCTAACATACGAATGATACGTTTCGGTTGCAAAGCCAATCGATATAACCACTCTAAGCGGTTTTCTTGCATCCATAGAGGAGCTCGTTTCAACATGCCCGCTAATACATCGAAAGAACCGCCCACTCCCATTGCGACAACACCATCTAAATGGGCTAATTTTTCTTGAATCCAAAACTCTTGCTTCGGTACTCCAAAAGCAACAAATACTAATTGAGCACCGCTGCGCTGAATTTCATCAAGAATATCTACTTCTTCTTCCGCTGTAAAATATCCAGAATGATATCCCACTACTGGCAATTCCCCAAGTTCTGCTGTCATATTTTCGATAGCTTTTTTGACAACCCCCTCAGCTCCACCTAAGCAGTATATCTTAATATTATGTGCTTTAGCTGCCTTCAATAACTGTTGCAATAGGTCACAACCCGTCACTCGTTCTGGAAAATGCTGTCCCTGTTGCTCAGCTGCCCATAAAGCACCTGCTCCATCCGGTACAACAAGATCCGCTTGTTGCAGAACCTCTAACAATCTTTGATTATCCTGTGCCATCATAATCATTTCTGCATTGGCTGTTGCCACCATATGTAATTTTGGCTGTCCCACTAATGAAAGCACTTTATCTACAGCTTCCGTCATCGTTACCACATCAATTGGGACGGATAGCACATGTATTTGATTCTGCACCATTCACCTCATCTACTCTAGTATGTAAACAAGAAGGACAGGACATATGAAAGAGCCTACACCCCATCATAGACCTATCCTTCTGGTAGGTAATTTCCCTAATTATTTCTTTTCGCAACGCATAACGCCAGCTTCCATATAGTTGTCAGCTTTCATGTCCACAAAAATTACTTTTACCGCTTCTGCAGGCACTTTTACAGTTTCCACAGTTGCTTTTGTAATCGCTTCTCCAAGAGCTTTCTTTTGTTCAAAAGTACGACCTTCAACAAGTTCTACATGAATAATAGGCATGAGTATATCCTCCCTCACCACTACGTATCTATAGCACTGTGCTACAGATAAAATCTCACTTTATTGTATCATAGATGACCCTTATTAAACAACATGTAGTAGGTAAGATTAACTATATAAAATACGCATATACTGTGGTCCAAATCGGGTTTCCATTTGATGACGCAAAGTGGATTGTACCTCATCAAATCCGTGAGATTGTAGATACGTTTTCGCATCTTCCCTGGCCTCCACAAGAATCGGAATATCTTTAATGATGTTCGCAACTTTCAAATCTGGCAATCCCGACTGCGCCAATCCAAATAATTCTCCAGTGCCACGAATCAGTAAGTCTTGTTCTGCCAGTTCAAATCCGTCTTGTGTTTGTTCCATCAGTGAAAGTCGGGTTTTACTATCAGGATTTTTGCTATCGCTAATCAGGATACAATAGGCCTGCGATGATCCACGCCCTACACGACCACGCAATTGATGTAACTGGGATAAACCAAAACGTTCTGCATTATGGATACACATAATGGTCGCATTGGGCACATTCACGCCTACCTCAATCACAGTAGTTGATACAAGAAGATGGATTTCCTTACGATAAAAGGCATCCATAATTTCTTCTTTTTCCTTTGGACGCATACGACCATGCACCAAACCTACACGATAGTGTGGTTCAAAATATTCTTTATATTCGTAATAAATTTGTTCTGCTGCTTGTAAATCCATTTTTTCAGACTCTTCTACTAATGGGCACACCGCATAAACTTGACGACCTGCTTGCATTTCTTTCTCAAAAAAATGTAGTAACCGCTCCTTGTAAGATGAATCCACAGCGTAGGTCTTCACCGGTTTACGACCTGGGGGCATTTCCTTAATCAAGGAAACTTCTAAGTCTCCATAAATGGATAAGGTCATGGTTCGTGGTATAGGTGTGGCCGTCATAATTAGCACATGAGGGTGATCTCCTTTTCGTTGCAATTTTGCCCGTTGCTCTACACCAAATCGATGCTGTTCATCTACTACAATCAACCCTAATTGATGAAATACCACCTTGTCTTGAATTAATGCATGGGTACCTACTAAGACATCGATATCGCCTCGTTCTAAAGCATCATACAAATCTTGCTTTTTCTTCGTAGAGCCCGTCAGCAATGCCATTCGTATCGGTGCATCTTGAAAGAGTTCCTGAAAGCTTTCAAAATGTTGGGTCGCCAAAATTTCTGTCGGCGCCATGATAGCCCCTTGAAATCCATTTTCTACTGCTTTCGCTAGAGCCAGTGCAGCTACTACCGTTTTACCAGAACCAACATCACCTTGTACTAACCGCTGCATAGCTCGGGGCTGTTCCATATCGTGAGCAATCTCCCCTAATGCTTTCTCTTGATCCCCAGTCAAAGTAAATGGTAAGCCTTGCCTAATTCGTTCCACCAACGATCCATTTTCGGTCATTGGAAATCCCCCTTGGTCCTGTTCATAAGAACGAAGGAGTAATAGTCCCATTTGCATAATCCATAGTTCTTCATAGGCTAATTGCTTACGTGCCTCTTGATACCGTTCCCAAGATGTAGGAAAATGCATCTCTCGAAAGGCATCATAGCGACTCATATTGAACTTATCGCCCATCACATCTTGAGGGACCACATCTTCTAACGTACCATTATGTTCAAACCAGTTTTTTATGGCCAGTCTGATACCCCATTGTTTCATACCTTCCGTCAAACCATAAACAGGTACAATACCACGCTCTATGACTTGCCCTTCCTCTATCATTTCCACTTGAGGTGTATTCATTTGGTACGCACCATAGGCATGTTCTATCTTCCCATAGGCATATATATGTTGACCAGGTTTATAAAAGTTTTTCTTATACGCTTGGTTAAAAAATGTCAAATTCAATTGACGTATTCCATCAGATAGAGTAACAGTTAAAATATGCATGCGTGGTCTTGGTCGCTTTTCACTAACCCGTACTACCTGTCCCGTCACACCTACCATTTCTCCCATAGGAGCTTCGCAGATCGTATACACTTGCCGTCTATCTTCAAAAGTACGCGGAAAATAATGCAACAAACCTGTTACCGTATAGATGCCTAATTTATTCAATTGTTTCACTCGTTGCGGTCCCACGCTCTTTATCGATTGCAATTGTTCGTTCATATTCTATCCGTACTCTTTTCTATCCACGCCGTTTTTGTAACAATTTTTATTCTATCAATTCTGAAAGTTCACTACATGACGCATTCATATTAGCTAGTTAATACATAATGAATGCTATCCTGTAACTATGTAAGATGACGAGTTTATAGCGACTGGTCAAAAGATAAAAACCGCCGTACTGCCAGCACGTGCTAATACAATGTCATAACTAATATCACTGGATCTATCTGTGTATCTATGTATTACGACACGCTACTATGTGTAGTAGACATTTGATGTTTTCTATTATACCATAGAAAGACCATCTAATATGAATCCCTCCTAAAAATAGACACAAAAAAAGAAGGACACTTTTTTAAGAGTCACGTGTGTTAGGCGTTGTATCAAAGTATCCTTCTTATATTTAATTATATTTAAATTATACATTTTGTTTAAAGTAAACGCAAGCCGTTTTTTGTAAAATTTGACAGATTTTAGCATTTTAGTATATAGTTAGTAAGCTAGTAAAATCTTATGTAAAAGAAAGAAGTGCACTTGCATTGCTATGCACTTTTATGATAAAATACATATGTTATATTAGTAGTAAACACTTTGGAGGTGGAAACAAATGGCAAACCTTTGCGAAGTATGTGGTAAATCCACTACTACGGGTATGAATGTTTCTCATTCCCATATCCGTTCCAAACGAACTTGGAAACCAAACATCCAAAGAGTACGAGCAATTGTAGACGGCGAAACTAAACGAGTTAACGTTTGCACACGCTGCCTTCGTTCTGATAAAATTACACGCGCGTAAGATTTTGAAGGTACATGTACTCAAAAAAGAGGCTATCAGTCAGGAAGAATATTCTTCAATACTGATAGCCTCTTTTGCTATGTCTAACTTTATTATAGTACTGTATACTTAAACCCATAAAATACAGGGTTCGTTATACCCTAATAATAGTTCATCGTGTGTTATAAATTGCATCGACTCAGATTTAGCTTGACTTATCATAATCTTATCAAATGGATCATGATGTGCTTTTGCCGATTCCATTCTAGTTAAAGTCCTAATCATAAAAATATTTTCAGGAGATAATGATAATAATCGTAATCCCGACTGCTTAGCTAGTTTATAAATTATTTCTGCATCATAAGGGAATGTTTCTGGATACTTATTATGCTTAATCGCAATTTCCCAAAGAGAAATAACACTAAAATATGTATAGGTATCTTGCCTTCTTAAAATATTTTTACAAGTATTTGAAAGTTTTTCATCATCAAATAAAAGCCATAATAAAATATGTGTATCTAATAGAATATTCATATGTACTCCTTAAATACTTCGTGAATTACGTCGTCGCCTGCATGAATATCATCTGGAACTTTAAACAATCCGTTTCCTAATCCAAACTGTATCGGTTGTGGTACATCTTTTACTAGTTTTATTTCTGCTACTGTATCCTCATCTTGTAAAAAAATGGAATCTGTCGCTCCATCGGTTAGCAATTTCACAAGGGCTTTTAACTCTTCATTTTTACTTATATTTATAGTACACATCTTATCACCTCCTCTTTTCACATGTTTCTTAATTTCATTATACGCCTATCTGTGCAAAAAAGTAAGTTTGTTCTTTATTTCCTTAATGCTTGCAAGAAACTTTCTCCCACAAATGATTCGGTAATCCCAAAGTTTTCCAATACAGTTTGTCCAATGTCCGCAAAGCTCCGTCTATTACCTAGTTCAATAGGTCCTGTGAAAGATGGTGAGTACGCCAAGATTGGCACTAATTCTCTTGTATGGTCTGTACCTTTCCAAGTCGGATCGTTACCATGGTCCGCTGTGATAAGTAGCAAATCATCTTTGGTCAATAGTTCCAGCAATCCCCCTAGTTGATAGTCAAACATTTCTAACTCATGGCCATAGCCTTGTACATCACGACGATGACCATATAAGCTATCAAACTCTACTAAGTTCACCATCATATAACCGTAGGTAAATCCATCTTCTGCCGTAGTTTCAAGTATTTCATGCGTACCAGCTGTACTATCTATACAATTTGTACTACCTTTTCCACATGTACTATCTTTACTATTGGCAGTATGACCCAACAAGGCCGCCACTACATTCATACCATGGGAATTAGATTTCGTTGGATAGGACTGATCCAAACCAATATGGGCATAAATATCCCCAATCTTCCCTACTCCAATGGTCGGTACTTTCGCATCTTGTAGGGCTTGTAGCACAAATCTACCTTCTGGTAATCGACTATAGTCATGACGATTTGAAGTGCGTATAAAATGACCTGGTTCTCCCACAAAAGGACGAGCAATAATGCGTCCTACATAATACTCCCCAATACACACCCTGTCCCGAGTAATTTGACACATTTTGTATAGGTCCTCTAAAGGGATGATACTTTCATGGGCGGCAATTTGAAACACCGAATCGGCAGAGGTATACACAATGGGTTTCCCCGTTTTTATATGCTCTTCCCCGAGGCGCTCAATGATTTCCGTCCCCGATGCCGCTTCATTACCTAAAAAACCATAACCAGTTTCCTTTGTGAAAGTATCCATCAATTCCTGTGGAAATCCATCATAAAACGTTGGGAACGGCACTTGTACTGGATGTCCCATCATTTCCCAATGACCACTGGTGGTATCCTTCCCTGTACTCTGCTCATGCATGCGACCGAAGGCACCCACCACTATATCTTGTTGTGGTGTAACATCTGCAATCTTACCAAATCCCAATTTCCGCAAATTGGGAATCTGTAAGGGTCCTACTAACTCTTCAATATGCCCTACTGTGTTCGCACCCGCATCTCCAAAACGTTCCGCATCTGGGCTGTGTCCAATTCCTACACTATCTGTGACAATCGTAATAATTCGTTTAAACATAGAGGCCTCCTCTCTATCGCCGTTCATATACAATCTATGCCTAGGAAGTTAGACTCCTAGGCATTCTTTCACTATTTCAAATACGGCATAGCTAATAATAACGCAGATAAGGTTTTACTATCTTTAATTGTTTCTTCCTTAATATGTTGTAATAATTCATCGAAAGTATAGCGTTCTACTTCCACATATTCATCTTCATCCCAATGGATTTCACCTTTTGAAAGCCCTTTTGCCACATACAAATGAATGACTTCATTGCAAAATCCAGGAGATGTAGCAATCGTACCAAGACCAATCCATTCTGATGCGATGATACCAGTTTCTTCTTCTAGCTCACGTTTGGCGCACACTAACGGATCTTCACCAGCATCTAATTTACCTGCTGGAATTTCTAGCAAATAATCGTTCAAAGCATAGCGGAACTGTTTTTCCATAATAATGCGATTATCTTCATCAATGGCTACAATAGCACTAGCTCCTGGATGATGAACTACTTCACGCCAAGCTTCTTTACCATTAACCTCAGCTATATCATAAGTTACTTTAATTAATTTACCATCGAATTTCATCTCCGACGAAAGTTTACGTTCTTTCATAGAACCTCCTTATTCATCATATATAACGAACCCTTCATAGGATTCTTCTGTTAACTTGATAATTTTTCCGTATTTACGGCTTACACTCATATTCCAAACCACTGTTTTATCGATGGCTGCCATATATTCGCTTTCATCGTAATTTGTATTATAATCCAGCAGCCAATGACCGATGACGTCTTGCAACTGTAGCAATACGGCATATTCATGCTTACAATGGTCCTCACAGTAACAATTGCAGAGTATGTCATGAATTTTGTCATCTATATAGGTAAAAGTAACCTCATAGTACTCAGATCCTTGTACGATGGCATACCCTTTGCCCTTGTCTAAGCAAATATAGACCACACGATGCTCTTCGTAGTAACGTTCACCACGCTGCGCACGAATGTCTGAAATTTTGAAGTTATCTAGATTATGCAAAGCAAATGGAATAAACCCACTAGAGTTCACGCATTCCCCATCCGACAGTGGCGATAAGAACCAAAGACGCATTTTATCCTTATCCATACAGTGACGGTCAAAAGTAACCCACAAATGCTCGAGAGGAATAAATTCGCCATATAAATCGGTGTCAATCTTTGCCACTACACGTTCATATTTAGAAGGGCGAATTTTGCAATGATATGTCACATCTATGACAGTACCCACCTTGTCCTGCATGGGGCCCGTCACATATACTAGGTCCCCTTCATAGAGCTCCATGTGCTCAACAATAAAAGTCCCTGACTCTCTAGCATTGTCAAAACGGACCTCGGCTAAGTACATATCTGGGATGGGAAGGCAAATTGCGTCAGTTTGAATTGGTTGCATGGGAGTCCTTTCTGGGAAAGTGACTATTCACCTTCATGTAGAATGATTTCTTTTAAGTAAGGTTCTAATCTACTTATTACGCCTGTTACTAAGGCATTCCCCATCATAAAATATCTATTTCGCTTTGTCATTCCTGTGTTAGTCCAATTAGGTGGAAACATCTGTAATAGTTCTGCTTCAACTTCTGTAATAGTTCTATACTTTTGACTTTCTTCATCTAACAGAATATGAGATGAGCGATTAGCTGTTCCTTCACTAGTTAACATAGTTCGCCCCGGTACATTCACATCATCTGGAAAATTCATACTTCCCTCTGAGTAATAATAAATACCACCATCTGGTCTAACTCGCTCAATCTTTTTTCCACCTTTTAGATATTTCCATTTTTCCACTTTATCATCACTAATAGTGTACGAAGAATACAGCTGTGTTTCATGCTTCTTTGCAATATCAATTACTTTTTTCAGTGGATATACCTCTTCAACAATAGATTCTACATCACTATTATAAATTTTACCATCAGCCATATAACCAGATAATAAAAATTTACCCTGGTTATAACTATCACTAACTTCGACAATATCCTTATACTGTTGTATATCTTTTGGAACTAAGTTTTTTGAAAGCTTTTGCACTGGAAATATACCATTAAAAAACTCATAATAATAGAACCAATCTTCAACACCATTTTCTTGGATTTTTTGTTGAATACTATTTGCATAAGAGGTATTTCTTTTATAGGCAAGAATAAATACCCTTCTACGTTTTTGTGGCATTCCATAATCTGCGGCATTAATGACTCGCCAATGAACGTGATACCCTAGTTCATCAAACGTTTTTAACATAATAGCAAAGTCACGACCTCTTTGATTAGCGGGTGACTTAAGCAATCTATCTACATTTTCTAGTAAAACAAAGGAGGGCTGTTTTTTTTCTATAACATCTTTTATATCCCAAAATAAAACGCCTTTTTTACCTTCAATACCTTTTTCCTTAGATAATGTTCTCGCTACAGAATAATCTTGACATGGAAAGCCACCAACTAATAATGTATGGTCTGGTATGATATTTTTATCTATTGTATTAATATCTTGATTACTATGATTTCCCACACCAAATCGAGTAGTATAACAATTGAATGCTGGTTGTACTTTGGTAGATGGTTCCCATTGATTAGCCCATACAAAGCTCCAATCACCATGTTCAATCGCACGACCTGTCTCGGAATCAAATTCATTTACATGATTAAGACCAACCCGAAATCCACCAACACCCGCAAATAGTTCAACCACGGTCAGTTTCATTACTTTCTCCTTTTGAATTATCCTAATCACATACTCTAATTAATAGATTAAGAAAATTATAATAAATCTTTAATAA
>OBVV01000156.1_pt1 | contig 32841 bp, 33 predicted proteins | sample 1476221 | NCBI WGS metagenome assembly OBVV01 (sample SAMEA2580029, study PRJEB22360) | human gut metagenome | biome: human gut; feature: human-associated habitat; material: faeces | place: Denmark | collected 2008/2010 | reverse complement strand
TATATGTCTATTTTATTGCAAAAAAAGAATGTTGGCGACTACTCTTATATGAGTAGCCCCAACATTTATTATAGAGCCGATATAACTAATTTTAGGTACCACAAAGTAGCCCCACTTATGTTTCTTTTTTTGTAGGGAAACTACTATCATATAATATAGTTAATAGTCTATGCAGCAACAGATACAGATGTATTAGGCTTGTTGTAGATACTAGGCAAGATCATCAGCAATCTAGCTCTAAATCGACCAAAATGACGAATGCCATAGCTATTCCTTTTAAGCACTTTCGTTTTGTTGTTACAGCCTTCTGTAAATCCATTAGAATAAGGCAATAGGAAGGCATTCACGACTTCTTCATGCCAACTCGTAAACGATCGTAACAAATTATTAAATTCGTTAAGATTTGCTACTTTCACCAGAGATAGGAAGTTAGATAATGTACGCTCAATAGCAACTCGACCTTTTGCAGTAAATAAGTGCTCAAAGTAATGCTTCAATGCATAGGCCTGTCTTAAGTCATCAGACTTTCGTAGGACTTCAGATAAGCGAATGCGTTCACCCTCAGAGAGTGTGTGAAATGCCTTACGACATAACTTTCGAGATCGTTTAATGTAATATCCAGAGTTCTTTAATCGTTTCTGCTCACGCTTTCTAACATTTTCAAAGCCCCAACCTACCAGACGTACTAAGTGGAATCGATCGGCAATAATGGTAGCCTGAGGAAAGAGTTTTCTCATCTTAGAACGGAAAAACTCCGACATGTCCATGACTAGATAACGCACCTTAGAGCGTTCCTGTAAACTAAACTGTGTAAAGTAGCTAAATAACGTTACCTCACTTCTTTCGGGCAAAATATCTAATACCCGTTTACCTTTTGGATCTGTGACGATGACCTGGAACTTTTGCCCACCAGCATTTCCTCTAAACTCATCAATAGCTAGTGTTTCCGGTAAATAATCTGGTATCCCAAAGCTAAAGGTCTTGGTAAACATACGGATGACAGTAGTAGTGGATATATCGAGCTCATTAGCAATATCTGTATAGGTATGAGTACCTTGTAGCTTGTACATCATCGTGGCTATCACAGCTTTACTCATCTGTAAATGCTTGCTTATGAAAGGATTCTTTTCATTGAAAGTTTTACCACAAGAATTGCAGCGATATCTACGTTGTTTGTATTTTCCAATTTTCTTGCAGATAGTAAACTGTGGGCTTACCTCTGTCCCCAATTTAATAGTACGGGTATAATAGTCCTTTACCTCTGTATGTATGGATTCGCACACAGGGCATGTATGAGTGACTCTAGGCAATTGTATATAGTAGGTAACCGTCTTACTTGTTTCATTAAATACGACATCATAAATAAATTTTGTTTTGATATTTGTAAAAAATTCGGTATAATCTAATATAGGCATATGGTTCAGTCCTTTCTTGTTAGTGTCGTTACTTATATTGTAAAGTAAACTGAATGATATGCCTATTTTTTGAATAAAAAAAATATCTCGGGGGGACGGCTTTTGCTGTCCCCCCCAAAATATATTATAGAACCAGAAAAAGCACAGTACCTATGCGCATAAGTACTGTGCTTTCTGTATTTGTGGAACTGTAGGTCTTATTTGGAGTACAATTCGACGATTAGTGTCTCGTTTACTTCGATAGGAAGTTCTTCACGTTCAGGAAGGCGAGTTAATGTGCCTTGGAAAGCGTCAAGATTTTTTTCGATGTAAGGAAGTTCGAAAGAACGAAGTTCTTGGAAGTTCACTTTGAACATTTCGTTGTCACGGCTAGCTTCACGAAGCTCGATTACATCACCTGGTTTACATTGGTAAGAAGGGATGTCAACGCGTTTGCCGTTAACAAGGATATGACCATGGTTTACCATTTGACGTGCTTGACGAATGGAGTTACCGAAGCCAATGCGATATACAAGGTTGTCCAAACGGCATTCTAACAATTTCAACATGTTTTGGCCTGTAACACCGTGCATTTTTTTCGCTTTATCGTAATAGCGTACGAACTGGCGTTCTAGCAAGTTGTAGTATGCTTTAACTTTTTGTTTTTCTAATAATTGAAGACCATATTCAGACATTTTCTTTTGACGTTGGTCTTTTTTTACACGTTTTAAAGCCTTCGCGTGACCGAAAACGTTCACACCGAAGCGACGGCATAACTTAAATCGTGCTTCTCTTCTCGTTGCCATGTGATTATCACCTCATAGATTAATAAAACTTCGCACAAATCGTGCTTATTTATTATACCCTATGAAAATGAAAAAGTCAAAATTGGATAACCATTGTCAAGGGCGGTGTTTATGCTATAATAAAAGGTACAGTATTAGTGTTTCCAGTAGGAAATGATGTAAAAGGAGATTCACCATGAATGTGTCCTACAATGTAAGGGAAGAATTATCTATTGATCATACACCAGGAGCGGGTGCCATAGTTATTTTTGGGGCCTCCGGAGACCTGACAAAACGTAAACTATTACCAGCTATCTATTCTCTATTTAAACGGGGGTTACTTTCACCGAAGATAGCAGTCGTAGGCGTAGCACGTACAGCGATGAGCCACGATGAATTTCGTGAGCAAGTGAAAGAATCCATCTTGGGTGATCGTGAACCTAATGCAGAAGAACGGGCGTTTATTGAACGCTTTTCCTATGTATCAGGACAATATACAGAAAGAGCTACGTATGAAGCATTGCGTGAAGAATTAGAGCGTGTCGCAGAGGTGCATAGTACGGGCGGAAATGCTTTATTTTATCTAGCTATGCCACCGGAGTTGTTTGAGCCAATCGTTCGTGAATTGCATGGGGCAAAGCTATTGGAAGAAGTGGGATCTTGGTCACGTGTGATTATCGAAAAACCATTTGGTCATGATTTGGAAAGCGCTATTGCTTTGGATCATGCACTGAAACAATATATTTCAGAAGAGCAAACATATCGTATCGACCATTATTTAGGGAAAGAAACGGTACAAAATATTTTGATGCTTCGTTTTGCTAATGCTATTTTTGAACCATTATGGAATCGAAAATATATTGAACGTGTAGAAATTACAGTAGCAGAAGAGTTAGGTGTAGAAAAACGTGCGGGCTACTATGATGGGGCAGGAGCGTTGCGAGATATGGTGCAAAACCATATGATACAAGTCTTGTCCTTGATTGCTATGGAACCACCAGCGAATTTTAATGCTGATGATTATCGTGATGAAATTGCTAAATTGATTTCATCTATCCGTAGTTTACAACGCCAAAATTTAGGAGATGTAGCGGTCCGTGGTCAATATGTGGATTCTGATGATATAGAACGCCCTGGAATTGAGTATCGTAAAGAAGAGAATGTGCCACCTACGTCAACGACAGAAACCTACGTGGCATTAAAATTGTTTATCGATAACTGGAGATGGCGTGATGTGCCGTTCTATTTGCGCACAGGAAAACGATTGCCAAAGAAATCTAGCGAAATCGCTATTACTTTCAAACCAATTCCACATTCTATCTTTAAACCGTTTCATGCGAAAGACTTTAACCAAAATGTATTGGTTCTTCGTATGCAACCAAACGAAGGCATGGGTTTGTCCTTAGAAGTAAAATCTCCAGGATCTAAATTATGTGTGAATACATTGGAAATGAATTTTTCCTACAGTAATTCTGTAGAATTAGCAGATATTCCAGACGCCTATGAACGATTAATTTTAGATGGTCTATTAGGAGACCAAACATTATTTGTTCGTAATGATGCGGTAGAGAAGTCTTGGCGATTATTTAAACCATTAATTGAAGCATGGGAACGTAATGATGAAGAAACACCATTATGCTTCTATCCAGCTTTCAGTGAGGGACCAAAAGAGGCAGAAGAATTATTAGAAGGAGGATCATGGTCGTGGCGAGAGATATAATTCATGCATTTCCTACAGGAGATGACGTGGCGAAAGCAGTGGCCGATCGATTTTTAACCTATACAAACGAATGTGTTGCTAAGACAGGTACTTGCGTAGTAGCTGTGTCTGGGGGAACGACGCCGAATGCATTGTTTTCTTTGCTTGATTCTGATGAATATACGAATCGTATCGATTGGGAGCATATTTTCTTCCTTTGGGTAGATGAGCGTTTTGTACCGCAGTCAAATCCAGATAACAATTTTGGTCGTGCGAAAGATCGTTTATTTGGCAATATTATGGGAGCGGCTCATTATTATCCAGTGCCAACGAATAATGGTACAGTGGAGGAAGCCGCTGATAAATATGAACAAGAAGTACAAATGGTTTTGAAACGCACCGAAAAAGAAACTATTGATTTAGTCCTGTTAGGATTAGGTGATGATGGGCATACAGCATCCTTATTTCCTAAATCTGAAGCCTTGTATGAACGTGATCGTATGGTAGTGGCTGTGAAAGATGGTAAAGTATGGGAGCGTGTAACACTGACATTCCCTATGCTAGTGAATGCAAAATCTGTATGGTTCACAGTGGTAGGTTCTTCTAAAGAGGCGGCCTTAGCGCGTGTACTTCGTCAACGCAAGGAGTATGAAGAATATTCTTGGGAGGACCGAGTAGACCATTGTTTACCAGGAGCTGTGCTGACTCATGATCCGGTAGAATGGTATGTAGACGAGGCAGCTCATAAGAATTAATTAATTTGAAATACGAGGTGATACGTATGTTTAATTTTGGCACACAAGAGCTATTTCTTATTTTAATTATTGCCCTTGTTATTTTTGGACCTAAGAAGCTACCTGAAATCGGTAAAGCTATTGGTAAGGGTATCAATGAATTTAAAGATGCTGTCAGTGGCGATAAAAAAGTAGCCAAAGAAGAGCCTGCTAAAGCAGAAATAATTGATGTAGAAGCAGGGGCAACAAATAGTCATAAACAAAATAACTAGGAGGACCTATGTGTAAAGATTGTGGTTGTGGTAGCACAGGTAATGTGACTACTAAACTTTTTCATGTGCCAGGTATGATATGTGAAAATTGTGAAAACACAGTGAATACAGCTGTTCGTGGATTGCCAGGCGTGTTGGAATCTAAAGTTGATTTGAAAACAAAAGAAGTGCGCATTCGTTTTGATCATACAAAAATTGATGAAGCGGCTATTCGCACTGCTATTGATGAAACAGGTTTTGAAGTGGAATCTGTAAAAGAGTATGTCCATGAACATGGTGGTATTTTAGGGGCCATTAAAAAAATATTCAAATAAGGCGTACCTATCTGGTGATATGCCAGATATATATTAGAATACAAAGAAGGGCTATCTGGATTGATTCCAAGATGGCCCTTTTGCAGGAGTAGATATGATACGTAAGTTTAATCAAGAAACATACACTTGGGATGGTGTGGACACTTTGGTGTACAAGCAAGATAATAGTCCGTTTAAAGATGTGACTCGCCAAGTCCTCTTTGACGGAGCTTGGGATATTCCATGCCAGTTCCGTTATTTTGAAGTGCTGCCGGGTGGTTACAGTACTATGGAACGCCATGAACATACGCACATGGTGATGATTTTCCGTGGAAAAGGCCAATGTTTAATGGGTGACACCGTGGAAAATGTACAAGCCGGAGACATGATTGAAATTCCTAAGTTGATGGCGCATCAATTTCGAGCGAACCAAGGCGATCATTTAGGATTCCTCTGCTTGGTGAATATAGACCGAGATAAGGTGCAAGTGATTACCGCAGAAGAACAAGAACGGATGAAACAAAATCCTGAAATCAAAGAGTTTTTAAATAGCTGTAACCTATAAGAAGACAAACATATTATAAATTTACTATAATCATCTTTTAATTCATATGAAGATTTGCTATAATTGGGAAGTTATCATTTTTATAGAAAGTAGGTTTCATATGAATTTCATTCGTAGTATTAATCGTCTGTTCAATGATTACTTAGCATGGATTGTGTTGGCTGTAGCAGTTATCGCATTCTTAGTGCCAAGCTTATTCATTGAAGCAGCGAAACAAACAGTTCCTTTGTTACAGTTAGTTATGTTCAGCATGGGCTTAACATTGACAGGGAAAGTATTCTTAGATGTGTTTAGACAACCGTGGCAAGTGATTTTGGTGTCCTTGATTCAATTCTTGTGGATGCCACTAGCAGGTTGGTTAGTAGGAATTATATTTGGATTCCCACCAGAAATTGCCTTAGGGTTTATTTTGTTAGGTGCTGCACCAGGTGGTACTGCGTCTAATGTAATGACATTTTTGGCAAATGGTAATGTGCCTTTATCCGTCTCTGCTACAACAGTATCCACTTTATTGGCTCCTGTATTAACACCTCTTTTTATCGTGTTATATGCAGGACAAACAGTTGATATTGCATTCTGGCCAATGTTCATGTCCATCGTGAAAATCATTGCTGTGCCAATTGCATTGGGCATTGTTGTGAACTATTTCATTGGTTCTCGTATTGAACCTGTGAAAGAAGTCTTGCCAACAGTAGGTGCCGTAGCTGTATTGATTATCCTAGCTGGCGTTACTGCGGTGAGCCGTGATAATATCTTAGCTCATGGTGTGATGATTTTCTTGGCTTGCTTAGTGCAAAATGTGAGTGGTTATGTAGTGACATATTTTATTTGCCGTCTATTCGGCTCCAATGTGCCAGACCGTCGTGCTATGCAAATCGAAGTGGCTATGCAAAATTCTGCGTTGGCAGCTAGCTTAGCGTTGAAACACTTTACACCACAAGCAGCCGTAGCAGGCGCTGTGTTCTCTATTATCCATAACTTTACAGGATCTATCTTCGCAGGTATTTGCCGTCGCAATGATTCTAAAAGTGCACACTAATCTGAAAGTTTAGGTACTTTGGGTATTAGTGTATTAGACATTTACATATCTGTTAGAAACGTCATGTACTTTCACAGTCTATTATAGGATGAAAGTATGTGGCGTTTTTTACTTTACTAAGAAAGTGAATACACAGATATGGCGATGCGGAGGGATATTTTATGTTACATACAAACTGTATGGTAAATCGTGTCGCAATATACGGCACATTGATGTATACTATGCATAAAGGAAGGTGATGGATATGGCGCTAGAAAATGGCATTCTGTTCCCATTGACAATACCTAAAGAGTTACCGATATATGAGAATATGGATGAAAGCACATTTAATGCCTTGATGGAAACAGGGTATTCGCAGGCAGTACGAGGGGAAACATATTCTGTTGCAGAAGTATTTGAAGAGCTAGAATGAGGCCTATAATGGAAACGTATGAGGTAAGAATTACGAAACAAGCAAAAAAGCATCTTATATAACTAAATATATTAAGATGAAATAATGAGGGATAGTATGAAGTTTATACACGATAGAAATAGCAACATCCTTTTCAGCCTTCATGATAGCAGGGTACAAGAAATCCAATATCACAACGAAACTTTGACGTTAAGAGTTAATAAATTATATGAATTTGTGGAAGGCGAAGAAAGATCATACCCAGGTGAAATATGTTTTGAAAAATGTGATATTGACCTATGTGATGTATTGATATTTAACAAAATTGTAGGTGAAGGACGTTTCAATGGAAAGTCTATTGGTTTACAACAATTTATAGAAGAGTATACAGATTCAGAATTTGAAATCATTATTGAAGGTTATTACGGCAACACAACTACATATACAGGATGGCTGCGGGAAGATGGAAAACGACCAGTGTCGGCAATTATGTATATTTGGAATAGCGGAGATATGGTGTATAATGTAAAAAAATAAACGATTTAAAACAACAATTTACTAAAGGAGAAAAGCTCATGAACAAATTTGAGAAGGGAAAATTTTTACAAGAATATCAAATCAAACAAATGGAAGAATTTGAAGCGAGTTTACCGATGGAAAAGAAATTATTTTATGAATTATTTGATTATCTAAATGATAAATCAGAAACGGTAGAGTGTAATCATGATTTTTCTTTAACAAATGAGTTTTTGAAAGATAAAAATGCGGATATTGAAATGGTTATAGAATTTTTGCGAGAAAATGGTGCTGGTTGCGATTGTGAAGTTATTTTTAATGTTGAGGAAAAGTTTGAAGAATAAAATATTTGTATTAGAAACAGACTGATAAATTTGAGAAAGTTCTTGGTCAAGGACGTTTAATTGATCCAAAGATATGTGTTACTGATAAAAAATCTGAAATAGAGTGTATGCTTAATAGATTTAGTATTCCTTATGAATATGATGATACAGTTCAACTAGAAGTGGAACTGCGTAGTAAAGTAGAATTGGGGAAAACCGAAATCTTGAGGAAAGAATAAAAAGTATAGTTCAAAAACAAGTGGAAAAGGAGAGCCGAAATGAAGTGTAGAGGGAGTAAAACAAGACAAAGAATTGTTAGAGATTATGAAGTTCAGCCTGAAGCACATATTAAGCTGTTAGCAAATCAACAAAAATATAGTGATGCAGGAGCAATTATTGAAGATGAATATTATGTATTTAGTGCTAAGCATAAAACTGATGGCAAGAAGGAATTTATTCAGTGCGGCATGGGTGCGGCAAGAGATTTTTTAGAACTAATTCATCATAAAGGGTTACCTCTTTTTAATCCTCTTATAAGCGAACCTCACGTAAATAATAGAAAAGAATATGACAATAGAGGGAGTGGGGATTTACAATCTGAGAAGTGGAATGAAACTGCAAAGCAGCTTTATCATGCGATAATGTGGTTGATTGTTTTATGGGATGCTAAGCCGGATACGCCTTTATTTGATTTTAGAGATGAAGTAATTAAGTATAAAACATGGGAGCCTTATGAAAGAAAGATAAAAAGAGTAAATACCACTATAAAGAATGGTGGTAAAGGGAAAACTCTGACTGAGATGATTAATGGATACAGAGCGGATAATAATATTAGAGATGAAATCTGCAACTTTGATATTCTGAAAAATAAAATCCATAATATGAAAGGCCAACAAGGAAATCCAATAGAATCTTACTTTTAGTTAGTGCTGAAAGGTCAGGATAAAAAATGAAAATAGTGCTTGTTAAATTGTAACTAATTAGGAGTACAGATTTTGATAAATGAAATAAAGGCATATTGGGATAAGCAGAAAAAAGAATATGAGGATAGATATAATGAGACATTTTTAAAGGACTATGAAAGATCAACAGAATACCTTAAGAAAATGGAAAGCTACTTGTTATCCAAAGAAAAAGAATATCCTTCAGATATTGATATAGTATGTACGCTTGCTTCTTTAAAGTTAGAGCTTAGATGCGGTGAGTATATAAGCTACTTAAATTCTTTTTTAAATAAATTTGAAATTTATTTAAATAATGCTCAAAAAGCAAGAGTTTACACCAATATTGCATTTAACCATGATTATACTGCAGAAACATTAGAATATTTACTAAAAGCAAAGGATTTAGACTCTCCTTTTGTTGAAACATATACAGGATTGGGGCTTTATTACTTTAGTATGTACCAGTCTAATGAAAATAAAGAATGGCTTATATTGAGTCAAAAATATTTTGAAAAAGCTAAAAATATTGATGATAGTTATGAATATTTCTTCAATCATGCAGTCTCTTTATATGAACTCAAAGAATATGAGAAAGCTAAAGAAATATTTTTAGAATTATTAAAAAAATATCCTGATAGAATGAGTCTGTTGCTTAGCATTGTATACTGCGAAGTATATCTTGGTAATAAAGATAAAGCAATATCTTGGTTAGAAAAAGTAAAGTCAGGAGAAGATGAAAATCATAATTTGAAAACAGATGATATTTCTGCGGAGCAAATTTTTGATGCCTATTATGTACTTGAAGAATACGATGAATTTTTAGATTACTATAGCAATGATGTTATTTGTCAATACTATCTAGCTGACTTTGAACACTATTATTATGCATTATGGTTAAAGGATGAAAAAGCAAAGTTTTTTGCTCTTGAAGAAAAAAATAGACTCTATTTAATGGATGCTATTAAAGAAGCTATAGTTGATGAGGACTATGAGAGTGAGGAAGAGAAGAAGAAATATATTGAGGAATTGGAAAACGATAAAAGAGAATATGAAGAAATGATTTCTCGTGTAAAATCTCTAACTTTCAAACCAAAAGTAAGGCTTAAGCTGTATCCAGAGTTTTCTTGCTTCATGGTAGACTGTGTGAGACATAAATTTAAATGAAATGTTGTAAAAATTTGAAGTTGGTGCTGCAACAATTATGATAAATGAATAAGTTATAAAAAAGGTTGCATATGTCTTGGGGAGCTATAGCAGTTTTGATCATCTTAGCAGGCGCCGTGTTTGAAGAAATAGAAAAAGCGACAGACTGATCTACATATTGTATTTCAGGGTTCTGTCGCTTTTTATTGCAAATTATATAAATTTTAAAAGTTGATGTAGTGTATGGGGCTTGTTATCATAGGAGCTTGTAACACGAGTATTAAATGGTTTGAAATGATTTTGTGTATAGAAGTTTAGAAGAAATTCATTGTCTTCACATTCAAGAAATTCCATAACACCGCCTACAGAATATTTTAGTTTTGATATACTTTCAAGGGCAAAACCTAAAAGAATATTTCCAGGGATTTGTTTTTCTTTAGGAAGAGCATGATTCTTCCCTAATTGTGCAATTAGATATGCTGCTGTTGTATAAGATTGTATAGATTTATCAAGAATGCTGACACGAGATAGTTTATGTGCTGTTCTTTTGCTAATGTTTTCAGCTTGAATGGAAAGTGGTTTAATAGCGATGGAATAATATCCAACTAATGAAGCATCTTCTGAATCAAATACAAGATAAGTGATAGATTGATCCTTTTTTGTAAACTCAATAGCATTATGTAATAAAAAGTGCTCTACATCGGGATTTTTAGGGCAAGAAAAATCGGAGAGTAAGTCATAAAGATTTTCCTCTCCGATATATGTCGGCTCTTCCTTATCTAAGTATACACGGATGTTGATACTAAAATATTTATCAGACATATTACTTTCTCCTTTTTGACATTAAAGTTAAGATTTCTTTAGAATCAGTTAATTGTCGTCCGGGAAGTACTTGGTTTGGTATACGATCCTGTTCAGCCTTATCTAAAGCTGTAACAAAACGTTCTACATTATCTGGGGTAGATACAACGAAGTTGTGAGTGATACTTGAAGTAGCCATATTAACACCTCCTAATATTTTTTATACTTAATTGTATTTGAAATGAGTTGATAAAAATGGGAATCCACACTAATTTGTTAATTTAATTATATGATTGACAGGATAAATCGTCAATATGTTAAAAATCTAAAATGTTATAATCTTCCATATGTTGCAATAATGTATAATGAGAGAATTAACTGTTATTGGGTAGTGATTACTATGATACTTAAATACAGTTAAGAAAAAACTAGTAGTAGCGTACCTATAATGGAGCAGAATAATTAAAAAGGTATGCTATAACTATAACGAATGCATAATTTATAGTAAGGATACAATAGCGAATATCGCTTGACAATTAGTTATGGTAGATATACGATTTAGTCATGAGGCTAGATAAGGAAACATATGAGGTCTTGGACATTTGAAATATCCTGTAGAAATGATGACATATCGAATAAGGATATAATAATTAAGAGAGTAAACAAAGTGAGAGTACCAACTTATATTAAAGAAGAAAATTACAATACAATAAATATAGATGATACATTTACAAGTATTAGTATTTGCAACAACTTAGAAAGTGGAGATACTAACGAACTGTATGAAATTTATTTTTTGGGTTCACTTTTTGAAGAATATATGATTTGTGGTATGTATGATGAGAAAAATGAGATTAGCGATCCTTGTATGATAGTAGCAAAATGTATACATACAGGAAAAGAAATTTTACTCTATGATGGAGCTAAATATGGATACAACCCTATGTTCTGTGATGAGATAAATTTAGAAGATATCAAAAAACGTCCACTTTCTAAATTAGAAATTCCAAACTCTAAAATTGAAATAGATTTTGCCTATAACATTAATTTTGATGATGAGAAAGAAGATTTTGAATTTGATGAAGATGACCTTACAGAAACTATTAACGGAGAAAAAATTTCTTTTGAAGAAGTGAAGAGGAATGGATTTGATTATATAAAAATTACTGCTATAGACGAACTGAATACCAAAAGAGTTATCTGTGACTTAGAACTTGCATAAGTTTATTAATTACGAAAGGTAAAATATTAAACCTCCTATTTTAACAGAAAAATATTTTGAATATATCAATTAAGAAAATGAAAATATAGAGGAGACAACTGAAATGGGTGAAACAGAAAAGAAATTAACATACGCAAAGATTACCATAGAAAATATTAAAAGTTTAGATGAAAACTCTTATTTTGATGTTGTTGAGCCAATGTGGGAAACAATTAATATTTATGATGGATATGATGAGTATATTCAATCAGCGCAGACTTTCACTTTAGAGCAAAGATATTTATTAGCCATTACTTGGTATTTTGCAGAAGTAAGTAATGGAGGTCATCACCAGTTTTTAGATAATTCTACAGGGATAGTTTGGGAAGATGCAATAAAAGGTTTCAAACATTTTGGGATGAACGAATATGCAGGTAATTTTCAAAAAGTTGTAGACTATTGTGGTGGGACAATATCTTTTGGTAGAGAAGAAAGATACCATATGCTAGAAATATTGGAAGAAAAATACGGAGAGGAATTTTTTAAGATTTTAGATGAAGCCGATGATTTCGTTTATGATTATGAAGGTGAAGAAAACGAACTAAACTACATCAAGTCTCATCCCGAAAAGTTTGTATTTGAAGGAGAATACGAGGGCTTTTAGAATCGGCGCTAAAAAAGAAAAAGTAATCTTCTAAAAAGTTGAGAGCATGGTGCTTGAGTGAAAAATCGTTAGCGTGTGAAAAGGAGAAATCATTAGAGAAATGTCTGATAGAGGAAGTGGATAAACGATATGGATGGAATATTTGAATGGTTAACAGCACATTACCAGTATGTGCTGATAGCAGGTGGATTACTATTTTTAATCGGTGCTGTACGAGATTGGAAATGGGTATATGAAGCTACAGTCGGAGATAAGGCAAAACACGCATTTATTTTTGAAGTGTGGGGTGAGAAAGGATATAGAGTTTTTATAGGAATATGTGGATTATTGCTTGTAACTTGCGGTGTTGTATTTTTAATGTTAGATAAACGATAAAAGTGGAGGTAATGTAATATGAAATGGAACTCAGAAAATCGCGAAGAATTTTTTGCGTATATAGAAAAGCTTACAGATGAAGATACATATACGGAATGTATGACAGCATTGGAAAGCATCCCTATGGAAGAACGGGATTACCAAGTATGGTATCAGCTTGCTCGTGCGTATCAAAACTTTGCGATTGTTGGCAATGATGATAAAGGAACACCTAGTTTTATTGGCGATAAATTTTTATTAAAATCGATAGATATTTTACATTCAGTTAGAGAAGAGGGAAAAGATAAAGCTGAATGGAATATGCGCATGGCATATGCCTATCAATATTTGACTCACGAGGAAGAAAAAGCGATTCCTTATGCCTTGCGCTGGGCGGAGTTAGATCCTGAGGATAAGGATGCATTGTTAGTGGTAAAAGAGTGTCAAGAAGAAATAGAAAAAAGAGCAAATGTGGTTACGGAGAAAGTAATTGATCAAGAAATGGCCGAAATTGATGAAGACTGGGGTGTTTATCTATGCAATGCATTTGCTTATGACTTGCCGGCTGTGATTCGAACCAATTTAGCTCTTAGGGATTTTGAATATACTGCAAACTACCCTAACAGATTACATTTACAAATATTATATAAGAATGCTAATGACAACGGGTTTCCTACAAGAGAAGACGGGGAATATGTATATTCTATAGAAGCCGCTGTAGAAGAGATTGTTGAACAACATGGAGATATGTTAGTAGGCGTTGTGAAATGCGATGAACGGGCACATATTTTTGCGTATGTTAAGAATGAGTTGGGATACTACGATGAAATTTCTGTGATGATGTCAGAAAACTTCCCTGACTATGCTTATACATTGGCAGTATTTGAAGATGAGGACTGGGAACTGTATTTCCAGGCACTGTACCCTGACAGATATGAATATCAAAGCATTATGAATATGAGGCTTATTGAGAATATTAAAAGTGATGGTGATAGTATGGTGCCGAGAGTACTCGAACATTGCCTACACTTTACAACAGAAGAAAATGGAGAAGCCTTTTTAGTCAAAGTAATGGAAGACGGTTTTATAAAACTTTCATCAGAAAATCTGACCGACAATGAAGATATAGATAAGGAATATCCATATGAACTTGTCATTGGCAGGGAAGATGATTTTGAGAATATCGATGAAATTGTCTGGTATCTTATGGATCTAGCCGAAGAATTCGACGGAGAATATGATGGCTGGGGATGTAGTGTTGTAAAGTAGCGTGAAATAGAACTCTAGATAAAAGAAACGAGATGAAAACTTCCTTAAAAAATATAGATTTCAATAGCCGCTTTGTTAAATAAGGTTGATGAAATAATGTTAATAGTAAATAACGATGGTATGTTGTCTCATTTTTTTATAATCTGGGTAAGTATAAATAATCGCCTAAGCTCTTATTAATCGCCTAAAAATATGATATAATTAGGTGAAATAAAAAGGAGGTAGGCGAATGAGATTTTTTAGTTATGAAAATCTAGCAAGAAGTAAGTGGGATAGTGAAATTATAAATCTTCTTTCACAAATTCATGAACACAAAGGAAAACAAGAACTTTTTTTGACACGCAAACCTGCTGTTTTAGATAAATTAGTAGAGATTGCTAAAATTCAGAGTGTAGAAGATTCTAATAAAATAGAGGGAATTGTTACTACAACAGTCAGAATAAAAGAGTTAATGAATCAAAAAACAACTCCAAGAAATAGGGATGAAGAAGAAATTCTTGGATATAGAGATGTACTAAATACGATTCATGAAAGTTATGAATATATTCCAATCAACAGTAACTATATTTTGCAACTTCATAAAGAACTATTTAAGTATAGTGAAAAAGGAATTGGTGGTCGATATAAAAATACGCAGAATTCTATTGTGGAAAAAGATAAAGAGGGTAATACTATCGAAAGGTTTAAGCCATTATCTCCATATGAAACACCAGGAGCAATTGAGCAAATTTGTAATGAATTGAATATAGCTTTTGACAAAAAAGATGTGGATTCGTTGCTTTTAATTCCAATTTTTATTCATGATTTTCTTTGTATTCATCCTTTCAATGATGGAAATGGGAGAATGAGTCGTTTATTAACAACCCTCTTGCTATACAGACAAGGATATGTAATTGGGAAATACATCAGCTTAGAAAGTAAGATCGAAAAAAATAAAGACAGTTATTATATGGCTCTAGAAAAAAGTGGGATAGGTTGGCATGAAAATAAAGAAAATCCTGTGCCATTTATAAAATATATTCTTAGAACAATATTAGCTGCTTATATTGATTTTGAGGAAAGGGTTGATTATGTAGATGAAAAAGTGCCGACAATTGAACTTGTTAGAAATGCAATTGATAGGAAATTAGGTAAATTTACTAAAAGCGATATGATGGAATTAGTTCCAAGTGTAGGAAAGGCTACAATCGAAAATATGCTTAAGCAATTGACTGAGGAAGAGTACATTGAAAGACATGGCAAAGGAAGAGCGACCTTTTATGTAAAAAAGTGGCTAAATAAATAGATTTATTCTCGGAGAGAAAAAGTTGGAGGGGCTGTCATATTGTGAGGGAATGCATTGCCACAAATGTTTGACTACTATAGAGATATTGTCATGAAAGTATAGCTATTTCCTTGTAAAATCCTAAAATAAAGTATATAATAGACTGTCGTAGTACGATTTGTACAAATATTAGGAAGATCCTACTTAAGTAGATAAAGGAGTATAGAATGATTCGTGAAAATCTTCGCAATGTGGCGATTATCGCCCACGTTGACCATGGTAAAACAACGTTGGTAGACGCATTGCTTAAACAAAGCCATATTTTCCGTGATAATGAAAAAGTTGCTGAACGTGTAATGGACTCTAACGACTTAGAACGTGAAAGAGGGATTACAATCCTTTCCAAAAATACAGCAGTTATGCATAACGATGTAAAAATCAATATCGTGGACACACCAGGCCATGCTGACTTCGGTGGTGAAGTAGAACGTGTATTGAACATGGTTGACGGCGTATTGTTATTGGTTGACTCTTTCGAAGGTCCAATGCCACAAACGAAATACGTATTGCGCAAAGCGTTGGAACAAGGTTTGAAACCAATCGTGGTTATCAACAAAATTGACCGTCCTGACCAACGTGTTCACGAAGTAGAAGATGAAGTATTAGAATTGTTCATGGAACTCGAAGCAGATGACGATCAATTGGACTTCCCAGTGGTATATGCATCAGCTCGTGATGGCATTGCAAAAGCATCCATGGAAGATGATTCCACAGATATGACGGCATTATTTGATGTATTGATCAAAGAAATTCCAGCTCCAGAAGGCGATATCGATGGTCCATTGCAGTTCATGGTTACTACACTTGACTATGATGATTTCGTAGGTAAAATTGCCGTAGGCCGTATCGTTCGTGGCCGTATGAAACCAAATCAACAAGTGGTGCTGATGAATGGTGAAAGCACTCGTAAAGGTAAAATTGGTCGTGTGTACAGATACAATGGTTTGAACCGTGTAGAAACAAATGAAGCTGGTATGGGCGATATCATCGCTTTCGTAGGTATTGATGATATCAATATCGGTGAAACAGTGGCGGATGCAGAAAACCCAGAAGCACTACCAACGATCTCCATCGACGAGCCAACATTGTCCATGATGTTCTCCGTTAACAACTCTCCATTTGCGGGCCGTGAAGGGGATTATGTAACAAGCCGTCATTTACGTGACCGTTTGTTCAAAGAAGTAGAAACAAACGTATCTATGCGTGTAGAAGAAACAGATTCTCCAGACTCTTTCAAAGTATCTGGTCGTGGCGAATTGCATTTGGCAGTATTGATCGAAACAATGCGCCGTGAAGGTTACGAATTACAAGTGGGTAAACCTCGTGTAATTTTCAAAGAGATCAATGGTCAAAAATGTGAACCATTGGAGCATTTAACAATCGACGTACCACAAGAATTTATGGGCGCTGTTATGGAAAACTTGGGCGTTCGTAAAGCGGAATTAATCAACATGGTTGAATTAGCTGGTTACTTACGTATGGAATTCGTAGTACCTGCTCGTGGCTTGATTGGGTTCCGTGCACAATTCTTAACAGCTACAAAAGGTAATGGTATCATGAACCATGTATTCCATGGCTATGCTCCATACAAAGGGGATATCCCAGGCCGTACGCGCGGTGCTTTAGTAGCTTTCGAAGACGGTGAAACTACACCATATGGTTTGAACTCTGTACAAGACCGTGGTACTTTATTCTTGGGTGCTAACGTGCCAGTATACACAGGCCAAGTTATCGGCGAAAACGCTCGTGAAAATGATATGGACGTAAATCCTAACAAAAAGAAACATGTTACTAACATGCGTTCTAGCTCCTCTGATGAGGCAGTTCGTTTAACCCCTCCACGTATCTTCAGCTTGGAACAAGCCTTAGAGTGGATCAACGATGACGAGTTGGTAGAAGTAACACCAGAAAATATTCGTATGCGTAAAGCCATCTTGGATCGTTCTGCTCGTGCGAAAGCAGCAAAAGCAGGAAAATAATAACATATGCTATATGGAATAATTCCATTAAAAGACTTAGCTTCTATCTCTCATGAAACAAGGCTGGAGTTTGCAAGGTAATTATGATATAATAGCGGTAGCTAAAATAACAAAGAAGTATCTAACATTGATACACACAAAAAAAGCACAGGAGGGCAATCCTGTGCTTTTTGTTATGCAAAGATATTTTGTTGAAGTTCAATTGTTGTAATAAGAGTTTTTTATCTACTGAAGTCTTTAGATGTATCCTTTTAATTGTTCTAGAGATTGCTTTTTTTGTTAATGTTTTCTCGTTCTATCCAGCAATCGTGAAGCTTGTTAGCTCTTGGTAAGTTAACGCATCTCTCTTTTATCCGTTTGCTCATTTTATTTGAAAAGTAGTTTTGGTAAAACTCTTTGGCTTTTTCCGAATAGTCTCGCGGTCTTTGTTTACTAACCTTAACTGGTTTCGTAATAGATTGTAGTTATGGGGATGTGTTTTTTCTCTTTCAGAAAAGTCTATTTTTTCTAATTGTGAGTCTGGCACAGGAATCATTTTGCAAAAGTCTATAATTCCACGATGTCCCCCATCTAATTTATGTATCTCTCTATTATTTTTCATAGTAAGATGTTTAGGTTTAGGTGATGTCAAAGGAACAAAATAGTTTCTATTTTCTAATGTAAATAATACCCCAGCAAATGGGCGAGTTTTTTTATCATCTGTTGATCGCCTAACTTCAGAATCACCTTTAGATAACCACTCATTATATTTCTCAGATACTGTGTAAACTATAAATCTTGGCTCTCGTTCCATTAAGTTTCTCCTATGAAAAAAGCCGAGACAAAACTCGGCATTGTAGATATAAATAAGTATATCGCTGGTGGGAATCACCGCTCTCACAGGTTCTCGCTTCTTGGTGTACCATATATACACCATCGGTGGGAATCACCGCTCTCATAGCTTCTCGCTTTTCGATGTACCATATATACATCGCTGGTGGGAATCACCACACTCACAGGTTCTCGCTTTTCGATATACTTTTATAATCAAATACTAACATATTAAAAATAACATGTCAAACATTTTACACTAACCACTAACACACTAACATACTAACTTGTAATATTTCTATATTTTTAGATATTAGTTAATTTTTAATACTGTATCACTTGAATAAAAAAATAAATACTTTGGTAAGAGCAATCTATTGGGAGTTACTTAACTTCTTATTTTTTCTGATTAATACACTCATTTAAGCAAGTACAATTGCTTGGGTTTCTGGAGCTAATCGTTCAAATAATTACTTAGCATATGCTTCATCTATTCGTTCGGCTTTCAATATTGCAGCTTGTAATATTGAATTAGAGCCATTTATAAATGCTGTGGCATTGTATTTTATAGGGGTGAAAGCCTATAATAGGTATATGAGTAATACATTATTAATGATATAGAAGATATAGGAGACAGGATGAAAGAACTTCGCACACTGCCTGATGGTAGTATTACATATGAACTGCATAGGAAACGAGTGAAGAACATGAATCTTCGTGTTACCACTAGCGGCGTAGTTCGAGTGTCCGCCTCTCCTCGTATCCCTTTAGGGATGATTGAAGAGTTTATCTACCGTCATCGAGCTTTCATAGAAAAAGCGTTACAACGGAGAAAAGATACGGGCGGTCATCCTATGGTACCTGACGTAGATACAGATATCATGGTGATGGGTCAGATGTATCGTGTAGTACAGGAAAAGCCTCATACGATATCTGCCTATTTGGAAACATCCTTACAGGATAGTCAACTAAGCGATACTCCGTCAGATTCTCTATTGGTAGGCAACTCATCAAAAAGGAAAACTGCACAAGTAAATCTATCACAAAGAAAACTGTCGAGAGGGAGTAGCTCTACCTATGCCATAACAGTAGCAGATGACATACTGTTGGTACGCTACCCAAGTGATCACGAGGTAATAGATACTAGCAAAGTAGAACGCATGTGGCTTAACTTTTGGAAAATCCTAGGGCAGGACTTTATGGAAAAGTTAGCACAACAAGTGTATGTCGAATTTCAACAAGCAGGATATACGGTTCCGACTCCGACTGTGCGCTTGCGATATATGACGAGCCGTTGGGGATCGTGTATGCCTTTCAAAGAAACGATTACTATGAATACACGATTGCTATTAGGACCTACGAAGTTTGCACATTATGTGATGGTTCATGAATTTGCGCACTTTATCGAAGCGAACCATTCGTCACACTTTTACAAGGTCATGAATGATATGATGCCAAACTGGCAAGAGGTGAAACTAGAAATGCGTGCATATTATACATAAGTATATTCGCCTAGCATCGATGTACCAAGGAGTAGAGTGTATAAAATAATGCAATGTCTATGTAATTTGCTATGCAGATTACATAGGCCTTTTTATTTTGTGAGCATCAATTGATCTAGGAGTGACAAACGCTTTCACGGTACACTGAAATACACAATCTATGGTATAATAAAGGGAATGAAAGCATACCGTGTTCCGTTAGTAAGGAGGACCCATGAGACCATTTGTACATCTGCATAGTCATAGTGAATATAGCCTCATTGATGGCATTAGTCGATTGCCTCAAATGGTGAGTCGTGCGAAAGAACTCAATATGCCTGCCCTAGCGTTAACGGACCACGGTAATATGTATGGTGCGATTTATTTTTATAAAGAGGCTATGGCACAAGGCATCAAACCGATTTTAGGGTGCGAAGTGTATGTGACGGAAGGGAGTCGTTTTGACCGCCCCGAAGGTAAGACCTATGAACGATTAAAGCATTTGATTCTTTTGGCGGAAACCATGGAAGGGTACGAGAACATTGTAAAAATCGTGTCTAAATCTTCCACAGAAGGATTCTATCGTAAGCCTCGTGCGGACCGAGAGTTACTGTCTACCTATAACAAAGGCATCATTGCCCTTAGTGCTTGTATTGCTGGAGAAATTCCACAGCTTATATTGCAAGATAATATGGAAGGGGCCCATCGTGCCTTGGAATGGTACCTTGAGACCTATGGAAAGGATAACTTTTTCTTAGAGATTCAGAACCATGGTGATCCAAAGGAATTGCGTGTTCAAGATGTGCTAGTAGAGATGGCAGATCAATATGGTGTAGGTTTAGTATGTTCTAATGACTTTCACTATGTGTATGCCGATGATGCGGAGGCTCATGATATTAAAGTATGTATTGCTACTGGTGCAAGGCGCAATGATGTAGACCGCATGAAGTTTTTCAGTAATGAGTTTTACATGAAAAGCGGCGATGAAATGGAAGAGCTTTTCGGGCATATTCCAGAAGCCTTGGATAATACGTTGAAGATTGCGGAACGTTGTCATGTAGAGTTTAATTTTGATGCCCACCATTTGCCAAAATTCGACGTACCAGAAGGGGAAACGGCACATTCTTATTTGCGTAAGGTCTGTGAGTCCTATATTCCCCAATTCTATCCGGAGATAACACCGGTATTACAAGAGCGACTCGATTATGAGTTAGGTGTTATTAGTCGCATGGGTTTTGAAGATTACTTCCTCATCGTTTGGGACTATGTTAAATATGCTCGTGAACATGGGGTACTAGTAGGACCGGGTCGTGGTAGTGCGGCAGGGTCTGTGGTGGCCTACTTATTGGGGATTACAGGGCTAGATCCCATCAAATATGATTTGCTCTTTGAACGGTTCTTGAACCCAGAGCGTGTGAGTATGCCCGATATCGATATCGACTTCTGCTATGAAACTCGCAATAAGGTTATCGATTATGTAACAGAAAAATATGGACAAGAGCGAGTAGCGCAAATTATTACTTTCGGTACCGAAGCGGCTCGTGCCGTTATTCGTGACGTAGGTCGTGTGCTAGATATGCCTTTACCAGAGGTGAATCGATTAGCTAAGATGATTCCTAATGAACTAGGTATCACTTTGAAAAAAGCTTTAGAGGTAAAAGAGCTTAAAGATTTGTATGACACAGATGAATCTGTAAAAGAGTTATTCGACCTTTGTTTGCGCTTAGAAGGGATTGCACGTAACTCTTCTACTCATGCGGCAGGTGTCGTAATTTCGGCGGCGCCCTTAGATGAATATGTACCAGTGCAAAACTCCAATGAAGATGGATTTGTCACACAATATGATAAAGATAATATTGAAGAACTAGGTCTATTGAAGATGGACTTTTTAGGGCTTCGTACATTGACGGTGATGGGCGAGGCATTGCGCTTGATTAAGGAAAACCATGGTATCGACTTAGACTTAGATGCGATCCCTTTAGATGATCAGGCCTCTTGTGAACTTCTAAGTCGTGGTGAGACGGCAGGGGTATTCCAGTTAGAGTCGGAAGGGATTACAAAACTTGTGATGGACTTGAAGCCAGAGCATTTTGAAGATTTAATCCCGTTAGTGGCACTCTATCGTCCGGGACCGTTGGGATCGGGAATGGTGGAAGATTTCATCAAGCGCCGTCATAAAGAAAAGGAAGTGACTTATTTACACCCCATCTTAGAGCCTATTTTAGAGGACACCTTCGGGGTTATTTTATACCAAGAACAAGTTATGCAGATTGCCTCAGCCATGGGTGGATTCTCTTTGGGACAAGCGGATTTAATGCGCCGTGCTATGGGTAAGAAAAAGGAATCTGTGCTGAAAGCACAACGAGATTCCTTTGTCACTGGTTCTGTAAATAATGGTATTGATGAGAAGCTAGCTAATGAAGTATTTGATCTTTTGCTATACTTTGCGGGCTATGGATTCAATAAATCTCACTCTGCGGCCTATGCCTATATTGCGTACCAAACGGCCTATTTGAAAGCTCATTATTTCCCAGAGTTTATGGCTGCTACGATGACAAGCTTTATGGGTAATATGGATAAAATGACAAATTACATCAATGTATGTAAGGCGAAACAAGTAGCAGTATTAGGCCCAGATATCAATCATTCAGAGCGTATGTTTACCGTACAAAATGGACAAATTCGTTTTGGTTTAGGCGGCATTAAAAATGTAGGTGATAATGCGATTGAAGAATTGCTAGCAGATCGTAAGGCACATGGACAATTTACGTCTATTGTTGATTTTTGTGAACGTATACCATACCGTGTGGTAAATAAGCGTTTGTTAGAAAGTTTAATCCGCTGCGGAGCGATGGATTCTTTCAAAGAAAATAGAAATCAGCTATTACAGATTTATGAACAAGCTCAAGGCATTGGTTCTAAAGGACAAAAAAATAGTGTTCTAGGAGCGGTTAGCCTCTTTGCAGAGGTAGAGGAAATGGAAACTATCCATGTTCCAGATTTGCCGGATTTGCCTAAAGAACTGAAACTAAAAGATGAAAAGGAATATACTGGTTTCTATATTACGGGACATCCCCTAGATGCGTATCGTGAGGAATTGGATGGATTATTTCAATTAGGCCGGTTAGCAGAAAATCCAGAGGATTTCGACGGCAAAACTGTTACCATTGGTGGATTGATTACGGAGAAAGTGGATCGATTAACGAAGGCAAAGCAAGAAAAAATGTGTACCTTAACCTTGGAAGATTTCACAGGATCTGTGCAAGTAGTAGTATTCCCACAAGCGTACCAGAAAGCTCATATGTTATTGCAACGTGATGGCGTAGTGGCTATCGAGGGACGTATTGATGCGGATGAAAAGGGCGTGCAATGTATTGCTAGTGCAGTGCAGTTGTTAAAAGTTGAGTATGATAAAGTACGACATATTCGCATTCATATCGATGCGGCTCATGATACTCCGCAAGTGAGTCAGCAGTTACAAAAGATGCTGCAGGAGTTGCCAGGAAATACACCGGTTACTTTGTTTTTACAGCGACAAAAGCGCAGTTTAGCGGTGAACGATAGTTTTTATTTTACGCCAACGAAAGAGTCGATTGGACGCGTGCAAGCCTTATTGGGGGCCAATGCAGTAGAGTTACTATAAGGAGATAGAGATGAATAAAAAAACAAAGATTGTTTGCACAATGGGACCGAGCACAGATTCCTTAGAGATGATAGAATCTTTATTGCGAGCGGGGATGAATGTGGCGCGCTTTAACTTTTCTCATGGTTCCCATGAAGAACAAGCAAAGCGTATGGAATTAGTCCGCTTAGCATCTACTAGAACAGGCATTCCAGTAGCGTTAATGTTAGATACAAAAGGCCCAGAGATTCGTCTTGGCTTATTCAAAGAAGGTAAAGTATGTTTAGAAGAAGGGCAATCTTTTACCTTAACCACTAGAGATGTAGAAGGTACAAAAGAGATTTGTTCTGTCAATCATGTAGGTTTACCAGAAGATGTAAAAGACGCAAAGCAAATTCTGCTATCTGATGGATTAGTAACGTTACGTATCGACTCTATTGAGGGCACTGAAATTCATACAACAGTCATGAATACGGGTATGATGAGTAACCGTAAACGAGTTGCCGTACCGGGGGTATCTTTATCCTTGCCACCAGTATCTGAGCAAGATGAAAAAGACTTACTCTTTGGTTGCGAAATAGGGGTAGACTTTGTAGCAGCTTCCTTCATGCAACGAGCTAGTGATGTTATGGCTATTCGTCGTATTTTGGAATCCAAAGGGGCAGATATTCGCATCATTTCTAAAATTGAAAATGAAGAAGGTCTTAACAATTTAGATGAAATTTTAGAAGTGTCTGATGGATTGATGGTAGCTCGTGGTGACTTAGGTGTAGAAATTCCGGCAGAAGAAGTACCGGTGTTGCAAAAAATGATGATTCAAAAATGTAATGCAGCATCTAAGCCTGTGATTACAGCCACACAAATGTTAGAATCCATGGTGAATAATCCTAGACCTACTAGAGCGGAAGCGAGTGACGTGGCGAACGCTATTTTAGATGGTACAGATGCTGTTATGTTATCTGGTGAAACTGCTGGAGGTGACTATCCTTTAGAAGCGGTAACCACTATGGCACGTATTGCAACAGTGACAGAAACATCTGATTTATATGTGAATACCAATCATACGGTACAGTTAGAGGAAGCAAAAACGACAGATGCTATTTGCTCTGCTACAGTAGAAGTTGGTCGATCTTTAGGAGCAAGTGCTATTATTACATGTACAGAATCTGGAATCACGGCAATGAGTATTTCTCGTCATCGCCCAAACTGTCCAATTATTGCTGTTACGCCACATGAAAGTGCTTTACGTCGTATGCAGCTATATTGGGGCGTCACTGCTATCCAAGGACCATCTCATTCTAATTCTGACGAAATGGTACACTGTGCTATGAGTGCTGCTTTAGGAGAAGGAATGATTCAATCTGGTGACTTAGTAGTAGTGACAGCGGGTGTACCGTCAGGTTTGTCTGGCACAACCAATATGATTCGTGTTCATGTCACAGGTAATGTATTGATTAAAGGTCGTGGGGTTGGCAAATTGTCCGTAACGGGACCAATCCACCATGGTGATTCTACAGAGCCTATGGCAGATGGTAGTATCTTAGTGGTTCGTGATTTAGAACCAGAATATATGGAATTAGCAAAACGAGCGGGTGCTATTATTACCGCTGAAGAAGGATACACATCGACAGCAGCTATTGCAGGCATTCAATTTGGGATTCCAGTTATCTTAGGTGCCCATGAGCAATCCCAACTAGTGAATGGCCAAGTAGTGACTGTTGACGGTATTCGTGGAAATGTATATGAAGGAATTGCAAATGCAAGATAGGAGGTAACTATGGAATATCATATTCCTACACAGAATCAAGTAGTATCTGTAGAGGCTCTTGTAAATCGTAAATTGCGTAACTCTATGCTTTGGATGGTTTGGGGATTATTAACTACGGCGATCATTGGATTTATGGCGTTAACAAATTCTAGTTGGTTACGATTTGCTCATTCTAACTTTAGTATTATTTTATTAGCTGAAGTGGCGGTGGTGTTCTTATTTTCCTTCCGTCAGTACACAGCTTCTAACACATTTTTGAAAGCCATGTTTTTTCTCTATTCCATCATGAATGGATTGACTTTGACCGCTATCGCTTTACACTATTCTTTTGAAGTAGTAGTCTACGCATTAACAGGTGCAGTAGCAGTATTTGGTAGTTTTGCATTTTTAGGAGTAGTAGTGAAAAAAGATTTGTCCGGTTTAGGTACATTCTTAATGGGATCTGTCATTGCACTACTTATTGCTAGCTTGATTATGATGTTTTTTGGGGCTAGTGACTTTGGAATGTTAGTATACAGTTATATAGCAGTGGGGATTTTCTCCTTATTTACTATGTACGATGTATATCGAATTAAACGGGCCATAATGGAAGTAGCTTATGAAGATGAGAGTGTATTAGAACGTGTTGAATTGATTGGTGCGTTAGGTTTATACCTTGATTTCATCAATATTTTCATCAACTTACTTCGCATTTTTGGACGTCGCTAACAGTATGATATAATATTAGTACAAGGGGGAGCGATGGAGGCTCCCCCTTTAGTACGCAATGTAGGTATAGAAATTATATAAACAGCAAGGAGGGATTCGATGGAAGCAAAAGAATGGCAAACCTTTGTGACCGTTGTGGAAGAAGGAAATATCACGAAAGCAGCAGAAAAATTATTTCTTTCACAACCTGCATTAAGCTATCGGTTAAAGCAAGTAGAAGATATGTTGGGACGTCCATTGTTGATACGTGCTAATGATGGTATTGCATTAACGGCAGAGGGAGAGCTATATTATGATTATTGTCGACGTATGATTCGGTCCCGAGAGGAATTACGCCAAAATATTGGTAAAGTCACTGGGAAAATCCAGGGAACTTTAAAAATAGCGGCGTCTATTAACTTTGCAGATTATGAGTTGCCACACTTATTAAATAACTTTACAAAACAATATCCCAAGATTCGGATTGAAGTAAAAACTGGCTATAGTTCACATGTGAATAAAATGTTTAACTCTGGAGAAGTGATGATTGCCTTTGCTCGTGGTGAATACAATCATGTGCCCAATGGAGTTCGCCTCTTTGATGAACCGTACTGTTTAGTATACAAGCATCCTGTAGATTATAAAGAGCTACGAGACATTCCTATGATTAACTATCGCACAGATGGATCCATTGCCACAGTAGTAGAAAATTGGAAGAAAGAGCATAGTGTAGGAGATGTACGTCCAGCCATGGAATTAGATTCTATGGTGACTTGCCGTCACTTCGTGCGAGAAGGATTAGGTTGGGCAATTTTACCTTATTTAGGACTTGGCAGTTGCCGTGAACATGGTATCTATGTAGAACCGTTGCGGATGAAAGATGAGAGACCATTGGTGCGGTCTACGTATTTATTCCATGATGAGGTAAGTACAAAACTAATCGCTGTTAAAACATTTATTGATTATGTAACAGACTATTATGCAAATCACCAAATTGTTACATTGCCTGGATATAGCAGTTAATAGTTTCCTACTTGTAGAAATATATACAATTATAAAAGGGAGCGTAGCTATTATAGTTACCCTCTCTTTTTCATGTTTTTACATAGAAGTGCTAGTATATGAAAGTAGCAATCAACGGTGATATTTATCACTTAAATAGGATATATTTAGTAGGAATTATAAATTGGTTAGCATAGTATAAGGGTTTTAGCGGTATTCGTAAAATGCATAGATAGTAGGTTTTGAGGAAGAATAATTTTTTTATAAGCCTTATAAAGGATTTTTATTTTCCCCTTCCTATGTGATTGGATATAATGAAAGCGTAGTAAAACCTAACTATTTGCACGGTCTAGTAAGTGGTAAACCGTCCTTATTCAATTTTTTGTATAGTAAGTTTCGCTTGGTATAGAAATAATGTGTGAATGAATATAGGTTGAGGTATTTTAATCTTATGTAGTAAGGAGACACAAGATGAACAAAAAAGTAATCAATGCTTTGATTATGTTGTTAATCCCAATCGTGATCTGGTATAGTCCAGCTCCAGAAGGATTAGCAGATGGTGCTTGGAAACTATTTGGTTTCTATTTAGCAGCTATCGTAGGCTTAATTTTAAAGCCATTCCCAGCTCCTGTTGTAGTATTATCCGCTATCGCAGGTTCTGCATTATTTTTAGGTAATACAAAAGCAGTTCTTTCTGGTTATGCAACAACAACAGCATGGTTGGTATTCTCTGCATTTGCTTTATCGGTAGCATTCGTAAAAACAGGTTTAGGGCGTCGTATTGCCTACCATTTAATCAGTGCTTTTGGTAGTACAGTACTTCGTTTGGGATATGTAACAGCTCTACTTGACTTTGTAGTATCCCCAGCAACACCATCTAACACGGCTCGCTGCGGCGGTATCGTATTCCCAATCATGAATGCAGTGGCAAAATCTCTTGGTTCTGAACCAGGTGAAACGGCTAACAAAGCTGGTCGTTTCTTAATGGCAAATACATACATGGTAACAAAAGTAACATCCTTGATGTTCTTAACAGCAATGGCTCCAAATGCATTAGCAGGAGACTTCATGGCTAAAATGTTAGGTATTCATTTAGACTGGGGCTTATGGGCTCTAGCGATGATCGTACCAGGCATTGCTATGTTATTAGTAGTTCCATACATCACGTACTTGTTCAACAAACCAACAATGACAACAGTAGACAATAAAAAAATTGCTGCTGAAGGCTTAGCAGAGCTAGGACCTATGTCTAAAGCTGAAAAAACATTGGTTGGTATCTTTATCTTCGCTTTATTAGGTTGGGCATTGCCTTCCATTTTGGCAGCATTCGGCATTAAATTTAAAATTGATGCTACAGCTGTGGCAATTGTATCCATGGTAGCCTCCTTCTGCTTGGGCGCTATTAAATGGGATGATATGGTTGCTAATAAAGGTGGCTGGAACACATTGATGTGGTTCGGTGGTATCATCGGTTTATCTGATGCATTATCTAAAGCTAAATTCTTCGAATGGTTAGCAGAAGTAATGCAAACTCATTTACACTTCGGTGATAATGGATTTGTAGCACTTGTTATTATCGGTATTATTTCCGTAGCAATTCGTTACTTATTCGCATCTGGTTCTGCATACGTAGTAGCTATGTTACCAGTATTCTTGGCAGTAGGCCCTGCAGCTGGTGTGAACCCTATGGCATTAGCATTAGTATTGTGTGCATCTAACTCATATGGTGGTGCATTAACACATTACGGCGGAGCGGCAGCACCTATTGTATTCGGCGCAGGCTATAACGACGTAAAAGATTGGTGGATCACTGGCGGTGTGGTAGCAATCGTTTGCTTAGTGCTTACATTCGTAATTGGTTATCCATGGTGGGGTATGTTAGGTATCCTATAATATAAATTAGATCATGTGAGTCAGGATCTACAGGGGTATTTCCTGTGGACCTGGCTTTTCATGGTGTTGTCATGCATAGAAAGGATTAACTATGAAACATCTAGTGAAAGCAGCTATGGCTGGCTTTGATGAAAAAAATGATGTATTGGTAACAGTGGAACCAATTGCATCTGGTATCGAAGTTGAATTGAAATCTAAAGTTGAGCGTGCTTATGGTAAGCATATTCGTGCTTTCATCGAAGCCACTGTAAAAGAAGCAGGTTTCGATGGCGTGAAAGTAACGGCTATCGACAAAGCAGCTTGGGATTATACGATTAAAGCCCGTGTATTGGGTGCATTAGAAAGAGGGAGCGAAGCATAATGAGCCAATTAACTGAATTAGCAAAAAAACGTTTATCTCGTTCCATGATGTTCGTACCTGGTAACACACCTAAAATGATTAACAGTGCTGATATCCACGGTGCCGATTCCATCATGTTTGATATTGAAGACTCTGTAGCAGTCACAGAAAAAGATACTGCTCGTTTATTGACAGCAGAAGCTTTGAAAACTTTAAAATTCAAAGGTGAAACAGTGGTTCGTATCAACCATCCAACACAAACTCCATATGGTTATGCTGACCTTGATGTGATTGTACCAGCAAAACCTGATTTGATTCGTTTGCCAAAAACTGAAGATGTATCTGAAGTAGAAATCGTGGCAAAAAAAATTGAAGAAGTGGAAAAAGCTAACGGTTGGGAAGAAGGTACTATCAACATTATCGTGGCTATCGAATCTGTAAAAGGTCTATACAATGTGCGTGAAATTGCACAAGGTCCTCGTGTAGTAGCGATTGCATTAGGCGCAGAAGACTATCGTGCAGATCTTCGTACAGGTAAACATAAACCAGCTCACGAATTGTTATTTGCTCGTCAAACAATTCTTCATGCAGCACGTGAAGCAGGTATCCGTGTGCTTGACACAGTCTTCTCCGACGTGAAAGACCCACAAGGTTTCCGTGAAGAAGTGGAGTTCATCAAAGCCCTTGGTTACGATGGAAAATCTTGTATTCACCCAAGCCAAATCAAAATTATCCATGAAGTGTTCACTCCAGATGAAAAAGAAATTGCTCATTCTATAAAAGTATTGAACTCCTATGCAGAAGCACTTCGCAACAATAAAGGCGTTATCGCTGTAGATGGTAAAATGATTGACGGTCCTATCGTAGTACGTGCACAACGTGTAGTAGATAAAGCCCGTGCAGCAGGTATCAAAGTAGAACTTGAGGAAGGAGCAGAAATCGATGTTAAATAAAATTGGTCGCGACATTCCTATGGAATTAGAATGCCTTCAAGGTCGTCGTGTATATGAAGGTCAATTCGCTATGACAGAAACTGGTACGCGTGCAGGTAAACCAGTAAAACTTCACACTCCAGGTGAAAATAAATTACTAGGATCCATCGATGAAGCTATTGAAAAAGTAGGCTTAAAAGATGGTATGTCTATTTCCTTCCACCATCATTTACGTAATGGTGACTATGTGATGCAACTTGTGATGGATCGTGTACAAGCAAAAGGAATCAAAGATATTACAATCCTTAACTCTTCCTTAGCACCTTGTCATGAGTTCTTAATCGATATGATTAAAGACGGTACTGTAACAGCTATCGAAACATCCGGTCTTCGTGATGCATTGGGTAAATTCCTAACATTGAACCCTGGCGTATTGAAACGCCCAGTAGTGATTCGTTCCCATGGTGGACGTGCTCGTGCAGTTTGCACAGGGGAAGCTCATATCGACGTAGCTTTCATGGGCGTACCTGCCTGTGACCGTCGTGGTAATGCGACAGGCCGTAAAGGCAAATCTGCTTGTGGTGCTTTGGGTTACGCTATGGTCGACTCTCACTATGCAGATAAAACTGTATTGTTAACAGACAATCTAATCGATAATGTATACCCAATCTCCATTCCTCAAACAGATGTAGATTACATTGTAGAAGTAGAAGCTATCGGTGATCCAGAAGGTATCGCATCTGGTGCGGTAGGGATTACGAAAAATCCTGTACAAATCAAAATTGCTGAAATGGCAGCAGAATTCCTTGATGAAGCTGGTATTATTCAAGAAGGTTTCTCTTTCCAATTAGGCGCTGGTGGAGCTCCATTGGCAGTAGCTAAATTCATTGGCGAAAAATTAGAGAAAAAAGGCGTTGTTGGTGGATTCGGCGTTGGCGGTGCTACAGGCGTACTAGTAGGTATGCTTGAAAAAGGTCATATCAAAGCGATTTATGATACACAAACATTTGATACAACAGCGGCAGCATCCTTGGACAACAATCCAAATCATATCGAAATGAGCGCATCCATGTACGCAGACCCTACTACAGACTGTATGACAAACTACTTAGACGTAGTATTCTTAGGCGCTACAGAAATCGATACTGATTTCAATGTAAACTGCATGACTGACTCCAATGGTATCTTGATGGGTGCTTCTGGTGGTCATTCCGACACAGCAGCTGGTGCGAAAGTAACTGTTATCACTTGTCCATTGATTCGTGGTCGTTTGCCTATGATTCGTGAACGTGTAGAAACCGTGATTACTCCAGGTGAAAGTATCGATGTGTTGGTAACAGAACGTGGTATTGCAATCAACCCAAATCGCCAAGATTTAATTGAACGTTTCAAAGACTCCAACTTGCCAATTTACACAATTGAAGAGTTACAACAAATGGCGTACGACATGGTGGGTAAACCAGAAGGTATTGAAGTATCTCAAGACCCTAAAGATGTAGTAGCTATCATTGAATATCGTGATGGTTCCATCATCGACGTAGTACGTAAACCGTTGCTATAAGATATATAGTATCAATCAAAAAAGGATTGGACTCACTGAGTCCAATCCTTTTTGTATGCCTCTTATATGTATATACAATTGATTGTTATATAGTGCTTTTTATATACGAAATAAATGTTTGAACTGCTCTACGTTGTAGGGCCTTAGGGTGATAATAGATGTTCGTTTCTCGTAATAAAGGTGTACCGTCATCCCATAGTAAGGGCTCAAAGGTAAACTCCTCTGAGAACTTTCCTAATCCTGTTTCTGGGAGTACAGACCATCCCAAGTTTTTTCTGATAAATTGGCGACATGTAGCCATGGTATCAACTTTTATGCTATCGTTGGGAGGAACTTGATAATGCTGTTTCCACCATTTATCGATTACATTATATAAATCATGGGCTGTGGCGTATCGTATAAATGGTAAAATCAGAATATCTTTTCTAGGCATTGGTTTAGAAGGTAAAGATTTATTAGTCACTAAGCCGATGCGATCTGTGTGAATTAAAAATGATTCACCTACCAGGGATTGTGGGCCACGTATAATGGCAACCTGTACTTCTTTAGATTGAAATAGTTGAGCAATTTTAGAACTAATGCCTGTAAACACTTCTAATTTTACTTTCGGATAGGCTCGCGTAAATCCTGATAAGATATCTGGTAGCATATAATTGGCATAAATACTAGATACCCCCAATCTTAATATGCCAGTTACATCTTCGTTATAATTAGCTAGAGTATCTTCAAACTCACGTTTTCTAGTCAGCATATCTAAAGCATAGTGATAATATAATTCTCCTGTTTCTGTAAGTGTAATGCCTCGAGAAGTACGAATGCATAATGGTTTATTGAATTGTTTTTCTAGTTGCTGTAAACGATAAGATAATGCAGGTTGAGAAATATATAAACGATTTGCGGCTTTTGTCATGTTTCCTTCTTCTGCAATAGCAATAAAGATTTGCCAATCTTTTTCTGTATTCTCCATGGTACACCTCCTTGCAATAAAAATATTTTATCATAGAAAATAAATTCAATCTATTTTATTTATTTCTATTTACCATATATAATTAAAA
>OBVV01000151.1_pt1 | contig 33193 bp, 33 predicted proteins | sample 1476221 | NCBI WGS metagenome assembly OBVV01 (sample SAMEA2580029, study PRJEB22360) | human gut metagenome | biome: human gut; feature: human-associated habitat; material: faeces | place: Denmark | collected 2008/2010 | reverse complement strand
TATATGTCTATTTTATTGCAAAAAAAGAATGTTGGCGACTACTCTTATATGAGTAGCCCCAACATTTATTATAGAGCCTAATTTCCTATAGAACTAATAATAAGAGAGGACCTCCGATGATAAGCCATCGAAGGTCCTCTTTTTCTATGGGAAAAGTTTATGTTAGCTCTATGTATACATTTCCTCAGGTATATTTCCTATGGTATAATAGTAGTGAAATAAAGCGCATTGTGAATAGAATCATTGGAGGAATAAAGAGATTGAATCAAAAACTAAAAAGTCCCACGCATGACCAATTATTTAAGGCCATATTGTCATTGGAAACTATGGAAGAATGTTATGAATTTTTTGAAGATATCTGTACCATAGGAGAGTTGAAATCGATTTCTCAACGTTTGGAAGTAGCAAAGTTGTTGAAAGCTGGTACGGGTTATGATCAAATTGTGGAATTAACAGGAGCTAGTACGGCCACCATAAGCCGAGTAAAACGATGCTTAAACTATGGGGCGGATGGATATAACAAAATATTGCCTCGTATTGAAGAATAAGAGTGTTGTTAAAACAGTAAGTGCATGTATATAAAAGAGGAGGGCTCACCCTATGGAAGGTGAATTACTCATTGGTATCATATTATTTTTCGCAGGAGCCCTAGCAGGATTTGTGGATTCTATTGTGGGAGGCGGAGGTTTGATTTCTTTGCCTGCCTTGATATTAACCAATATGCCGGTTGCCATGTGTATTGGGACAAATAAATTGTCTAGCGTTTTTGGATCAGGTACAGCAATGATTAACTTTGCTAGAAATAAATTAATCAATTGGGATGGGATTAAATGGATTCTTCCCTTTACTTTGCTCGTCTCTATGTTGGGGGCATATATAGCGGTTTATGTACCATCTACATTTTTGAAGCCAGCTATTATTGTGTTATTGTTAGCTGTATTCATTGTGGTACTTACCAAGAAAGATTGGGGTGCTATTTCCAAGGTTGAACCTAAGCGTGGATGGAAGTTAATTGCGTATATGTCTGTAGCTATCTTAATTGGATTATATGATGGATTTTTTGGCCCTGGAACAGGAATGTTTCTGATTTTTTATTTCCTTTTCATGGGCTATGACTTTTTGGGCGCCTCTGGCAATGCAAAAGTCCTTAATACAGTCAGTAACTTTGGCTCTTTAATGATGTTTATCTATATGGATCAAGTTCATTATGGGTACGGACTGGCAGTAGCAGCGGGACAAATTATTGGAGCTACTACAGGGTCTAAACTAGCGATGGTAAAAGGGACAGGATTAGTACGCTTTGTGTTCATTGTTATGTCTCTGACTATGCTGATAAAATTAACCTATGACTATTTACTTTCACAGGGCATTATATAATAGGAGTAACTATGCAAAAGTTTAGCGATAATCAGGTGGCATTGATTAGTGGTGGTACATCAGGTATAGGATTTGCAACAGCAGAATTACTGCTAAAACAGGGATGGTGCGTTGTCATCAATGGTCGTAATGAATGGGATGGACAAGAGGCAGTGGTAAAATTACGCCGTATTTCTTCAAAAGTACGATTTGTACAAGGCGATGTGAGTAAGGTTATGAATTGCCGACGTATTGTAGAAGATACCGTGCGACTATTTGGCAATTTGAATGCGTTGGTAACAGCAGCTGGCTATTACGAAGAACGATTGTTAGAGGATGTGGATGAGCAAAATTTTGATGAAATGTTTGGGACTAATGTGAAAGGTACTGTCTTTTTATGCCAAGCCGCAGCACCGTATTTGAAACAAGTTCATGGTAGCATCGTGACCATTTCTAGTGATGCAGGCCTTCAAGGTAATGTGGCATGCACTGTGTATGGTGCGTCTAAAGGGGCTGTAGTAAGCTTCACTAAATCTTTGTCGCTAGAAATGGCACCGCATCGTGTGCGAGTGAACTGTGTATGTCCAGGAGATGTAGATACATCATTAGTAGCGAAACAGTTAGCTAATGAACCATCTGGTGATATTGTAAAAGCGAAAGAAGAAATGGCGTTACATTATCCATTAGGGCGTATCGCTCAGCCCCGTGAAGTAGGAGAAGTTATCGCTTTTCTCATCAGCGAAAAAGCCTCTTTTGTAACAGGTGCAGCATGGACAGTAGATGGTGGATTAACAAGTTGGTAATTCATAACGAAATTTGATACAATAAAGGTAATAAGTACATTGACACTTAATGTTTTGTGGTAACTATAGGAGATACATATGGAACAGTTGGAATATAATACAACACTTACTGATGTAACGAATGTACAAGAAGAAGTGGAAATGATTTGTCGTTGGGCTGCTGCTCGTGCAGCTGGTATCGGAGCATTACCAAAATTTAATTATATAGGGTTATTGGCAAATGATGTGTACATGGTATCTCGTATTGCTCAAGCCTATGGTGTATGCCCTGCAAAAGAAGGGATTACCGGTTTTTTAGTAGGCCTTGGAGGCAGTGCTGTGGCGGCCTTAGTATGCACCATGGTGCCAACGATGATTCTTCGAGTGCCAGTAGCTGCAGCAATTACCTATGGTGTAGGTAAAATGGCAGCCAAATGGATTGAAGATGGTATGCCAACATGTCCTAATTATGAAGAATATCGTCAACGCTTAGTAGATATCTATGAATATAATAAAGAAACAGTAATGACATTGGCGAATACTCCACTACGCAATAAACCTTTGGGTAATGAAGAGGTAGATTTCTTAGAAGGCGTTCATGTATCAGGTAATGACTATTTAGCAAGTGCGAAAGGATTTGCAAGTTCCTTTGTAGGTGCTGATTTGCTAGCTAATATTGGTGCTGTGAAAGGCCTTGCAGTAGGAGCGGTATCTATCTTAGTAGCGACTGTGAAAGATACATTAGAAAAAAGTGGTAATGAAGAATTACTAGATAATGCTCGTCATGCGGCAAAAGGTGTAGGTTCGTTGCTTAAAATTTTAGCTACAGAAGCCTTATCTTTGACTGGAAGTGTAGCAGGTACATCAGCATCTAAAGCAAGTGCCTATACACATGCAGCCTACGAAAAAGCGGAAACTGTACGTCAATCAATTAACGACTCTTTACAAACTAAAGTAGAACCAGTAGTAGAAAAAGCAACTGCTGTTATGCAGGATGTTAAAGAAGCTGTAGAGCCTACTCTTCAACAGGTTAAAGAAGTAGTGGAGCCAAAACTTCAACAAGTGAAAGAGGTTGTGGAGCCAACACTACAGCAAGTAGAAGAAAAAGCTTCTGAGTTGACAGCGAAAGCGATTGATCAAGCACAAGAAGCAGTGCAAGACATTCGTGAAAAAGCAGAGCTTGTAAAAGAAACAGCTATAGAATTAGCGGAACAAACGAAAGAAAAAGCCATCGATTTAGCAGAACAAGCAAAAGATAATTTCAAACAATAATCAGAGAGGTCATCACTATGAATATTTTACAAATCCTTAAGTATGGAAAAACATTTACATCTGATGCCTTTATGTCTACAGTGAATCGTATGGGCCGTAATATTATGTTTGCACGAAAAGCAGTAATGTTATATTATTGTTTACGTGATAAAGACACGCCAAAATTTGTGAAGGCTGTCATTGCAGGGGCCTTGGGATATTTAATTTTACCTATTGATTTTATCCCAGATAGTGTACCAGGCCTTGGCTGGGTCGATGATATAGCCGTCTTGTCTATTGCTATGAAGGTTGCCAATCGTTATATTAAGGCTTCTCATAAAGAACAAGCACAAAAATTTGTGCCTATCGGATCAATTGATTAAGTAGTAAAAGGGGCTCCTTGGAGCCTCTTATTGCATAGGAAAGGAGGTATACGATGATTTCTACATCATTGCGTGTCCGATTTTATGAAACGGACATGATGGAGATAGCCCATCATACGAATCATTTACGATGGTTTGAAATGGGAAGAATTGAATATTTCCGCCGTTGTGGTATTAGTCTATGGGACATGATGCAGGAGGGCATCGTCTTTCCTATTACAAAAGTGAGCTGTGAATATAAGGAAGTGGCGCGCTTTGACGATGTATTGCGGGTGGAATTAACAGTGGCCTCTTTGTCACGGGCTCAATGTACTTTCACATATCGGATTATCCGTGAAAGTGATGGTGCGCTGATATGTACTGGAGACACTCAAAATGTGTTCACCTCCAAGGAAACCGGTAAAATCATTCGTTTGCCAGACGTATTTTTCAAACCTATGAAAGCCGTAGCAGAGGAGGAGTAGGGAATGACGCCCATACAGAAAGAATTACCTATTGGAGTATTCGACTCTGGCATCGGTGGATTATCTGTATTATCTGTGCTAGCACAGGAATTTCCAGAAGAAGATTTTATTTACGTCGGAGATAGTGCGAACAATCCAGTAGGAAATAAGTCGAAAGAAGAAATAGAAGCAATTGCTACAAGAATTGCAGAATTTTTGATAGCACAACCAGTGAAGCTTATGGTGATTGCTTGTAATACATTTTCGGTAGTAGCTTTGGACAAATTATCCAAGCGATTTGATGTACCTATTGTGGGCATGTCGCAGGGGATTCATGATGCGCTCCGTGTCAAGGTGAAACAGAAGAGAAAAGGTCCGTTAGGGATTATGGCTACCGTGGCTACTATCAATAGCCATAAACATATGGATGCAGTGCATAGTTTAAAACCCCATGTAAAAGTGGTAGAACAAGGCTGTAAAGATCTAGCGGCTTGCATTGAAGAAGGTCATTTGGATGATGCTATTCTGCGGGAGTGCGCCAAAGAATGCGTAAAACCATTGGTAGATACCAATGTAGAGGTAGCCATTCTGGGGTGCACTCATTATCCACTAGTTGAACCTGTATTACGAGAGTTAGCAGGAGACCGTATTTGCTTTGTAGATCCTGCATGGGAAACATCTGATGCAGTAGGAGCTATTTTGTACGGGGAAGATCTGGAACAGACAACAGGCCGTATTGGGACTATACAAGTTTGTGTCACAAGTCACGCAGAACGGGTGACGCCTATCGTACAAGATATTTTCAAGGATACTAGCTTAGAAGCTAAACTCATTACTCTATAGGAGGAAGTATGTATATTTACACATTCATTGATACCCTGGTGTGGATTGCTTGTATCATTGCTGTTATTTACATCGCCTATCGCATCTTTGCATGGCGCCAAGGCAATGAAGACATTGTGATTATGGTAAAACGCCGTACTCCATTTGTAGTGGAAGACATTAGTTTTGATCAAGTGGTATTATCTACGGATATTCCATTTGTAAATAGAGGAAAACAATACGGGACTATTATGGATATGTTCCCTCGTCACTTGTTGCCACAAGAACAATTTGATAACGTACAAATTCAATCGTGGTTGACCGATGCAAAAGCAGAACGTCATGATGGCTATTGGGAAGCCTTAGTATATAAGCAACGTCAAGGCAGTACCATTCGTTTGCGCCTAGTAATGACGGCAAATAGTGGTAATATACGTAAAGATTTAGTTGGATTCCCGGATATGCCGATTGATATCTATCATCAAGTAGTAGGTCGTGAGGCATACCGTATTTCAAAAACTAGAATTATTCTAACTGCGGAAGAGTTAGAAGTAGCAATGCGTAAATAGGAGGTATATCATGGCAGAATTAGAACTTTTACCAATCCCTACGCGCATTTTAACGAATAAAGATGATATCGTAGAGGCTATTGTAGAATTTGCAGGGCCGTATATTGGACCAGAGGATATTGTGTGTGTAGCAGAATCCGTCGTGGCTATCACTCAAGGGGAGTTCACACGTCCAGAAGATTTGAAAGTATCTTGGCAAGCTAAATTTTTAAATCGCTTTATCCATCCAGATGGATCTATGGCATCTGTATATGGTATGCAGGCGGCTATGGATAAAGAAGGAGAATGGAAAATGATGTTTGCCTTCTTCTGTGGCGCCGTAGCTAAGGTGTTCAAAAAATCTGGTGTGTTCTATCAAATGGCGCGTACAGCATCCTTAACAGATGATGTAACGGGTACGATGCCTCCATTTGATAAATGTATTGTATATGGACCAAAACAACCACATGCAGTAGCCGATGCTATTATGAAGGCCACAGGAGCCTATGGGGCTTGTGTGGCTGATGTGAATGATTTAAAACGAGCAGCTATTTTGGGGCATAGCCGTGGATTGAAACCACAACAAATCGCACAAATTTTGATCGATAATCCATTTGGCAATGATAGCCAAATGACACCTATTGTTGTCATCAAAAATTATGCCTCTGTATCTGCGCGAAAAGGATAAAAAATGTTGATACTTAGGCTTGCAAATTGCAGCGTATCAGCGTATACTGAAAGAGAACTTTGGGGAGCCTCATGGCTGAGAGTAAACAAATGTTTTGACCCATAACCTGATTTGGATAATGCCAACGTAGGATAAGTTTGATTCGTCATACTGAGGACATCCAACAGGATGTCCTTTTTTTGTGTCTTTTATAGATGATATCGTATATGGATACAAATTGAAGGTACATCTAAGTGGATGTACAAGGAGAACAGAATAGTGAGACGATAGAGTGCTACAGCATGAAGGGGCATACCACCGCGGGTATGGTTTTTCGTGCTGTTTTTTTATACTAGTATGTGAGGAAAATCCCGTACAGGTGATTGGCGGTATACTAGTTTTGAAATAGGTGTATAGCAAACGCTATAGTTAGGAGGATACGATGAAAGTAAATGGAGCAACCTATCATTATGAAGGACAAACAGTACAAGAGGTGCTGACAGCCTTATCATTTCGCATGGATCGCATCGTGGTGGAATTTAATGGAAAGATTCTTTCCAAAGCAGATTGGGAAAGCACTCGTGTGAGCGCTGCAGATACAATGGAAGTAGTAACCTTTGTAGGAGGTGGCTAAATGGTATCCTTACAAGATAAAAAAGTACTGCTCATCGGCGTGGGCGGTGTTGGTTCCCATGTGGCAGTGGCATTGTGCCGTGCTGGAATTGGGACGCTAGAAATCGTAGACTTTGACGTTGTGGATGAAAGTAATTTAGGTCGTCAATACTATGACGTGAATGATGTGGGCGTGTTAAAAGTTGAGGCTATGAAAGGTCATCTCAATCGGATGAATCCAAACTGTGAAGTCATCATTCATAATGAATGCCTTACACCAGAGCGATTATCTGAATTAATTAATGGCTATGACATGGTTGTAGAAGCCGTGGATAAAGCGGTTACAAAAGCGTGGATGACAGAAGTTGTCTTAACTCATCCTACGGAACCTTTACTAGTAGGTTGTTCTGGCATGGCTGGTTGGGGCGATAGTAATGGTATTCGCCGTGAACGGAGACACCATCGTTGGTATTTATGCGGTGATGGTGTGAGTGATATCGATGCTATCGGAAAAATTACTGCCGCTCGTGTTATGGTTTGTGCTGGTCATATGGCAAATGCGGTCATTCAACTATTACACGGAGAAGATATTGATTAAGGAGGAACCTATGACACTTTCAGTACAAGATATGGAAACACAAGATACATGGACTTTAGGGGGACATACATTACAGTCTCGATTTATCTTGGGGTCTGGCAAATTTTCTATCGACTTAATCGAAGCTGTCTTAGAAGAGGCAGGGGCTGAAATGATCACCCTAGCATTGCGTCGTGCAGTGGGGGGTGAAGTAGAAAATATCTTAGACGCCATTCCAAAAGATACTATCTTAATCCCTAACACAAGTGGTGCTCGAGATGCGGAAGAAGCGGTGCGCATTGCGCGCTTATCCCGAGCTACAGGTTGTGGAGATTTTGTAAAAGTAGAAATTATGAAAGATTCTAAATATTTACTACCTCACAATGGAGAGACGATTAAAGCAACGGAGATCTTAGCTAACGAAGGATTTATCGTTTTGCCTTATATGTATCCAGATTTAGAAGTAGCTCGTGATTTAGTCAATGCTGGTGCCGCCGCAGTGATGCCTTTAGCTGCCCCTATCGGATCTAATCGTGGATTACAGACGAAGGAATTTATTAAAATTTTAGTGAATGAAATTGACTTACCTATCATTGTAGATGCTGGTATCGGAGCTCCCTCCCAAGCAGCAGAAGCGATGGAAATGGGCGTAGCTGCGATTATGGCGAATACTGCCGTAGCCTCTGCGGGCCATATTCGTGGTATGGCAAAGGCCTTTGGATTAGCCATTCAAGCAGGACGATTGGCATATTTGTCAAAATTAGGACCAACACTTGAAACAGGCGGTACTGCTTCCTCTCCATTAACAGGATTTTTACGATAATTACAATAATATCTCTTATATATTGATATATAACACATATATATGAGATATAAGAAATAGTGAATGCTTATGAAAATATTGAGCTAAATTGATGAATGTAGCTCAGCGATTGCAGTGTCAGGAAAGGATCGCTTATGTCTAGTACCACCAGATATCATATAGACGATCCATGTTGGAAATATCGCCCCCATATGGATCAAATTGAAAGTCCCATTTTAGAAACAGTGTTACAAGAACGTGAACAATATACGTACGACCACTATACAGCAGATGACGTGCGCCGTGTGTTGCAAGAAGATACCATTGACTTAGCAGGACTGAAAATTTTGTTATCTCCAGCAGCAGAGCCTTTTTTAGAGGACTTGGCGGAGAAGGCGAAAGCTGTAAGAACAAGATACTTTGGCAATTCTGTATATTTGTTTACTCCGCTATATATTTCAAATTATTGTGATAACCTATGCGTGTATTGTGGCTTCAACTGTAAAAATCAAATTCATCGTGCCAAATTAGACGAAGAAGGCATTGAGGAAGAGTTAAAAAACATTGCCAAAACAGGATTACAAGATATTCTAATTTTGACTGGGGAAAGTGAACGTCACAGTCCTATTTCGTACATTGGTCGTGCCTGTGAATTAGCAAAAAAATATTTCAAAGTAGTAGGCGTAGAAATTTACCCTGCCAATGTAGACGATTATGCGTACTTACGAGAATGTGGTTGCGATTATGTGACGGTATTCCAAGAAACGTATAATTGGGAAAACTATAAAACCTTGCATTTGTTAGGTAATAAAAGTGTATTTCCCTATCGACTTGAAACGCAGGAACGGGCTTTACGTGGAGGTATGCGTGGAGTAGGCTTAGCTGCCTTATTGGGGTTGGATGATTTCCGAAAAGATGCCTTTGCCACAGCCTTGCATGCCCATTTGTTACAACGTGCCTATCCCCATGGAGAAATTAGTATTTCATGCCCACGTTTGCGCCCTATCGTTAATGATGAGACCATCAATGCAGGTGACGTAGGAGAGGCTCAATTGTTGCAAGTTATCTTGGTGTATCGCCTATTTTTGCCGTATGCTAATATTACTATTTCTACTCGAGAAACAGCACGATTTCGTAACGGAGTCTTACCATTAGCGGCAACGAAGCTTTCAGCAGGTGTCAGCACAGGCATTGGTGAACATTCCTCAGAAGAAAAAAAGCGTGAAGAAGGAGATGCACAATTTGAAATTGCCGATAGTAGAACCGTAGCAGAAGCGATGGAAGACGTAAAAGCCTTAGGTATGCAAGTGGTGATGAGTGATTATATCGATGTGCTCTATGAAGAAAAATAATCAATCTATAGATACCTTAGTGTTGATTACGAATCGACACTTGTTAAAAGATGGCATGAGTCTAGGAACATATGGTGTAGCACTGTCCAAAGAAGTAGAAAGATTACAAAAGTATGATAAAGATTGTATTAATCATACAGAAGAAAGCGATTTACCATGGGATATACATAAAGCATATGAATCTAGAGTAGTAGCAAATCTCGATAGCAACAGATTGTTTCAGCGAGGAGTAGATAGTGTTGAAACGGACAGATGGATGAGAAATCATCACAGTCTGTACACATTATGCCGTGACACAGACCTACCCTTTGAAGAGTATATCCAACTCTGCGATGCCATAGGTAGTACTGTAGTATACCATGGTAAAATCATCACTACCCTAGAACAATTAGAGATTATCTTAAACAGACAAACACGAATCCATATGCCCACCAATCTAATACGCCATTGGCAATCCGAACAAGAAGAGCTGTGGAACACATTCCAAAGCCATTGGAATACCGTCACAGTATGGAGTACCGTACACAACGAAGATGATATCAAGTTGTTAGCATCTTTCGGAATCCCTAATTTGGAGTGCATCTTAATTAGCCCTATTTTTCCTACACCATGCAAAGAAGGACATCCCGGTATTGGTGTTAAGCGGGGGAAGGATCTGCTTGAGGCTGTTCAAACTATATATCCCCTTGCTAAGGGGATTGCATTAGGAGGTATACATAGGAGTAACTATATAGAATGCTTGAATCATACATTTACTGGCGTAGCTATTATGTCTGATTTCATGAAGCAAGTGCATATATAGTATATAGATATAAGAACGCTATACACTTCGGAGCAAATCTCAGTGGAACGTAAATTTGTGGAGAAGTGTATGTCGTTCGCTCCTTACGTTCTAGGCACGAAAGTGGGGAAAGAACGCCATATATAGCGAAGTTTGCAAAAGCGGCCTCAATCCTGTAAAATAGATAGGTAAAGATCATAAGGAGGAGCTATGTTACTGTCAATTGTTGTTCCCGTATTTAATGAGGAAGATAATATTCAAAAATTTTATACTACAGTCAAAGATGTATTGCAAACTCTTGACTATGACCATGAAATTATTTTCGTCGATGATGGGTCCAGTGATGATAGTGCAGGCATGCTACGATATATTGGTAATCAAGATCCAAAAGTAAAAGTTTTGTTGTTGGCACGAAACTTCGGTCATCAATTAGCCTTAACATGTGGATTAGATTACGCACAAGGTGATGCGGTAATCACAATGGATGGAGACATGCAACATCCACCAGAGTTGATTCCAGAACTAGTCAAACATTGGGAAGCAGGTGCAGATGTAGTCCGTACCATTCGTGATTCCACAGAAGATGCTAGTTGGGCAAAAGCTTTCACATCGAAATACTATTACAAAGTGCTTAATAAATTAGCCAATGTTCCTATCGTGGAGGGTGGTTCCGATTTCCGATTGATGAATCGTAAATCTTTGGAAACTTTGAAATCTTTCCGGGAACATGGTAGATTTTTACGAGGCATCGTGGGAGACTTAGGATTCGTGCAACATGAATTTCACTTTGTAGCACCCCCACGTTTTGCAGGCACTTCCAAATTTAGCGTAAAGAAAATGATGCGCTTTGCCTTAGATGGGATTACAGCGTTTTCTCGAGTGCCTTTGCGCTTAGCCTTATATATCGGCTTGCTATGCGGACTGCTCAGTTTAATTATGATCGGACATATATTATTTGTTCACTTTTTCTCTGATAATGTAATCAGTGGTTGGTCTACTTTAGGGGTGGCTATCTTCTTTTTAGGTGGCGTGCAACTGGTAGGCATTGGTATCATTGGAGAATATGTGGGACGAATTTTTGAAGAAGTCAAACAACGACCGTTATATTGGGTGAAAGATACCATAAACTGTCAGATAGAAGACAAATAATCGTATATAAGAGAGGAGTCCTATGACGAGTAAAAAGAAACAATACCTTGCAGTTGCTCTATTAGTAGGCTTTTTAGGTACTAGTGTACAAGGAGCTTATCAATATGGTGATGCAGGCAATGAAATTCTTGGTATTCAAAAGAAACTCATCGCTGCTGGCTATAAAGCTAGAGAAACTAGCGAATATGATGCGAACACAAAGTGGGCGGTTAGATTATTTCAAAAAGATCATGGATTAACAGTGGATGGTATATTAGGGGCAGTGACCTATAAAAAATTAATGGGTAAACCATTGCCAGCGAAGACTAATACAGTATCTAAGAAGAAAGAAATTTCTGAAAAAGATGCAGTCTTATTGTCTCATATTGATCCAAGTAGACATACAGAATCTACAGCTATTACCTCTACCTTGAAGCAAAAAAAAGGCAAAGCTGCGGTCACACAAGGGCTTACTTCCAAAAAGAAAGGTAAAACCTACAAAGGATTAGATATTGGAGGTCAATCTGTATCGGGGAATGTAAAAGAAATTTTGACCTATGCTAATACATTCACTGGTGTGCCCTACAAATTTGGCGGTACTACACCAGCGGGATTTGATTGTTCAGGATATATTCATTATGTATTCCAAAAAATCGGTTATGATTTACCACGCCAAGCTGACGAACAGTATACAGTGGGTAAAAAAGTAGAGAAAAGTAATCTACAACCAGGTGATTTAGTATTCTTTGAAACCTATGAGCCGGGGATTTCCCATTCTGGTATTTACATCGGAGATGGACAATTCATCAGTGCCACATCTAGCAGTGGTGTTGCCGTAGCAGATATTGATGATAGCTATTGGGGACCACGTTATGTAGGGGCAAAACGCGTACTATAACACACAAGCTGTAATGATACTTTCATTACAGCTTTTGTCATATATGTGATAGGTTGAAACGTAAAGGAGTTAACTATGACGCACGCAGGCATTCACATACAAAATGTACAATTTTCTTATGGAACACAGTCAGTTATCCATAATATGACGATTACTATTCCAAAAGGTGAGTTTGTGCTGGTAGTGGGACCTAATGGATCTGGGAAAACCACGTGGTTACGTATGGTAGCAGGGCTATTAGAACCAACTGCGGGACATCTTTGTTTAGACGGTATAAGTCCGAAAGAGGCGCAAATGAAAGGACTTATTCATTTGGTGCCACAGATTTATAATAAAAATGCAGCCCAATTTCCAGCGACAGTAGAAGAAGTAGTAGGGTTAGCATTATTCCATGTACCCAAAGAAGATAAAAAAAATCGTATATTAGAGGCCTTACAACTAGTAGGCATGCAAGACTTTTTGAAACGCCGTATTGGTGAGCTCAGTGGTGGTCAACAACAGCGTGTTATGTTAGCCCAAGCGTTAGCACGGAAACCTAACTATATTCTACTGGATGAGCCCACAAGTGGTATTGATTACGAAACAAGTAAGAAAATTTATGAAGTGTTGCGTTCCTTGAAACAAGAAAATATTACTGTTATCATGGTTACTCATGATGTGACGGAAGCTATGGAAGTGGCAGATACGATTTTATGTGTGGATGGACATGCTTGTTACTATGGACCTTGTGAAGGTTTTATGGAAAGTCATCAAGGCTCTCGGTTGGCATGGCATATAGGAGGTTAAGATGGATATTTTATCTTATACATTTATGCAACGTGCCTTTTTAGCAGGCCTCATCGTGGCGCTCATGTGTCCCTTAATCGGTATGTTTATCGTTATCAAACGGCAATCTATGCTCGGCGATGGCTTAGGTCATATCGCCTTTGCCGGCGTGACGGGAGCATCCTTATTGAAGGTATACCCTCCATTAGGAGCGGTGGTCTTAACTGTACTATCTGCGATGGGTATAGAACTAGTGCGACGCTATCAAAAACAATATGCAGATATGATTATGGCATTATTCTTTTATGGCGGATTATCCTTAGCCATCGTTTTTTCTACGATGGTAAAAATGCCGAGTACGGGTCTATTGAACTTCTTATTCGGCAGTATTTTGACGGTCACTATGACAGATATTTATGGCATTGGTGCTGTGGCGATAGTTATGGGAATCATCATGAAATTTGTGTATCACTCCTTAATGCTTACCTCTTTTGATGAAGAGATTGCTCGTACCGTAGGCATCAATGTGAATCGAGTGAACATGATCTTCGCCATATTAACAGCCCTTGTGGTTGTGATGGGGATGACCGTAGTAGGTATTTTGTTAATCAGTGCCCTTATGATAGTTCCTGTTGCCTCTGCTCATTTATGGAAACGAGGTTTTAAGGAAACCTGGGGCATCGCTACCGTTTATTCAGTGTTATCTGTTGTTGGTGGACTATGCAGCGCCTTTTGGTTAGACTTTGCACCAGGGGGGACCATTGTGCTCACAGCTATTGGACTTTATATAATTACATTTTTTGTGAATTTGGTGAAGTGCAGATAGCAATACAATATAACTCAGTATTGAAAGTATCGTCATCATATATAAGTCAATGACCGTACCTAAATGCATACTTTCATCAAAATCTGTGGTATAATAAAGGCAATAGACAATTTTAGGAGGGAAACCATGACAGGAAATGAATTACGCCAAGCGTATTTGAATTTTTTTGAAAGTAAAGGACATTTAAAGCAAGAGAGTTATTCTCTTGTTCCAGATAACGACCCATCTTTATTATTAATCGGTGCTGGTATGGCGCCTTTGAAACCATTTTTTACAGGTAAATTAGTACCACCTTGTACACGAATTACGACAAGTCAAAAGTCAATTCGTACAGGGGATATTGAAAACGTAGGACGTACAGCACGTCACCATACATTCTTTGAAATGTTGGGGAACTTCTCTTTTGGTGATTATTTCAAAAAAGAAGCCATTCATTGGGCATGGGAATTCTTAACGGAAGTCATCAAATTAGATAAAGAAAAATTGTACGTTACTGTATATCCGGATGATCAAGAAGCCTATGACACTTGGCATAATGAAATTGGCTTACCAGAAGACCATATCAGCCGTTTGGAAGATAATTTCTGGGAAATTGGCGAAGGTCCATGTGGTCCAGATAGCGAGATTTTCTTCGACTTAGGACCAGAGCGTGGCTGCGATGATCCAAACTGTGCACCAGGTTGTGATTGTGACCGTTTTCTTGAAATTTGGAACCTTGTGTTCACGCAATTCAACCGCACTGCAGAAGGTACTTACGAGCCATTGGCTAAGAAAAATATTGATACTGGCGCTGGTTTAGAGCGTTTGGCATCTGTACTACAAAATAAAGAAAGCAACTTTGAAACAGATTTGATTTTCCCAATCATTGAGGCTACAGCGAAAAAAGCAGGTGTTACGTATCATACAGATGCGAATACAGATGTTTCTTTGAAAGTTATTGCCGACCATATTCGTGCTATTGTGGCATTGATTGCAGATGGTGTGTTACCATCCAATGAAGGCCGTGGATATGTACTTCGCCGTATTTTGCGCCGTGCTGTTCGTCATGGGCGTCTATTAGGTATTCAAGGACCATTTTTGGTACCATTAGTAGATATCGTTGTAGATATCTTGGGCGGAGCTATCACGAATATCGTGGAGAAACAAGACTTCGTAAAACGAGTGGTGGCGAACGAAGAAGAACGTTTTAACCAAACATTGGCATCTGGCCTAGACATGTTGAGCCAATTATTGGATACATTGAAAGCTGAGGGTGCTACGACAGTACCAGGTCAAGACGTATTCAAATTGTATGATACTTACGGATTCCCTTGGGAATTGACAGAAGAAATCGCTTCTGAAGCTGGTTTCACTATCGACCAAGCTGGTTTTGAAAGTGCTATGAATGAACAACGTACTCGTGCTCGTGAAGCTCGTGAAGACGTAGACGCAAAAGTAGCTACTCCAGATATTACCCATTTATCTGGTGAACATATTTCTGACGATGAAACTGCAACAGCATCCACAGTATTATTAATCGGTGAAGGGGCGAAAGCTATCGACCGTGCGGAAGATGGTCAAGATGTAACCATCATCGTAAAAACGACTCCATTCCATGCAGAAGGGGGCGGACAATTAGGTGATACTGGTTTCATCGTAGGCCCATTGGGTAAAGTAGAAGTACATACAGCGAAAAAATTACCAGAAGGCACTACGTACCATGTAGGTACTGTGGTAGAAGGTAGCATTTCTGTGAATGACGAAGTGACATTCGAAGTCGATGTAGAACGCCGTCAACATATGGCACGTAACCATACAGCAACGCACTTATTGCATGCTGCATTGCGTTCCGTATTGGGTACGCATGTGAACCAAGCAGGTTCCTTAGTAACACCTGACTATTTGCGCTTTGACTTTACACATTTCTCTCCTGTAACAGCAGAAGAATTACAAACCATTACAAACATGGTAAACGAACAAATTCTTCGTGCCTCCACATTGGAAGTAGAAACTATGTCCATTGATGCGGCGAAAGCAAAAGGTGCGATGGCGTTGTTCGGTGAAAAATATGGTTCCGAAGTACGTGTCGTATCTGTGCCAGAATTCTCCATCGAATTGTGTGGCGGTTCTCACGTAGAAAACACAGGCTTTATCGGTCAGTTCCGTATCACTTCCGAAGGTGGTATCGGCTCTGGCGTACGCCGTATCGAAGCGGTGACAGGTAAAGCAGCTCTTGCTTTAGCACAACAAGAAGAACAAACGTTAAAAGCAGTAGCTTCTCTTGTGAAAGGAAAACCACAAGAAGTAGTAGGTAAAGTACAACAAGTATTAGACCATGCGAAAGCTGTAGAACGTGAGCTAGAGCAAGTGAAAAAAGAATTGAACAGCGGTAACCTTGATGGAGTCTTAGCTGGTCAATTTGCAGTAGGCAATGTAACAGCTGTGGTCGCATCTGTGCCAGTATCCGACATGGGTGAATTGCGCGATATGGCAGATATGGTTCGTGATAAAATCGGCTCTGGCGTAGTTCTTTTGGGAGCAGCTGGTGGCGATAAAGTGAACTTCGTCTGCATGGCTACGAAAGATGTAGTGGGCAAAGGTATCCATTGCGGTAACATCGTAAAAGCAGCAGCTCAAGCGGCTGGTGGTAACGGTGGTGGTCGTCCAGATATGGCACAAGCTGGTGGTAAAGATCCAGCAGCGATGGACCAAGCCTTAGCAGTAGGTAAAGAAGCCATCCAATCCATGGTTGGATAAGCTTACTATAGATGAGACTTTCAGTAGAAAACTCATAATAAGGAGGGATTGTATGAATCTTTCAGATAAAACAATGGTGATTAAACCGGTACAAACTACGCCGTTAACACCAGAGGAAGTATTCCAACATGTGTTTCAAGCACTAGTGGAAAAAGGGTATAACCCGATTAGTCAAATCACAGGATATCTCATTTCGGGAGATCCAACGTATATTACAAGCTACAACAATGCTCGGAAAGATATTCGTAGTATCGAACGAGATGAGCTCATTGAAGAACTTGTAAAAGAGTATGTGAAAGCGAAACAATTATAATGCGAATTATGGCACTAGATGTGGGAAGTCGGACGATTGGTGTCGCATGCAGTGATGCGCTGTATATTACAGCGCAAGGCATTGAAACCATTCGCCGTACGTCTCACGAAAAAGACTTTCAGCGTATTGCGGAATTGATCCGTGAATATGAGGTAGACACCATTGTGGTAGGGATGCCGAAAAATATGAATGGTACCAAAGGGGAACGGGCAGAAAAAACGGAAGCCTTTGTGGAAAAGATGAAAGAAGTCATCTCTACGCCAGTTGTATTTTGGGATGAACGTCTATCTACAGTGATGGCGGAGAAATCTTTAATTGCCGCTGATGTAAGTCGTAAAAAACGGAAAGAAGTCATTGATAAGATGGCAGCTGTTGTCATTTTACAAGGATATTTAGATAGTCGTTCATAAGGAGGTTACCATGATCGAACAAGGTTACGAAGGTGAAGTATCTGTGATTGTCATTGAAGATGAAAATGGAGAAGAAAAGTACTATGAAGAAGAAATGCTCATCCAACATGATGGAAAAGCATTTGCCATTCTAGTCTCTCTTCCTCCAGAAGAAGACACTGAACATGATGAACCAGAAGTGATTATTGCGCGCATTGATGAAGAAGAGGGAGAACAAGTTTACGTGGCTCCAACTGATGAAGAATTCGATGCAGTCATTAAATTATACGAAGAAATGGACTAATCGCTAGTAAGGGCTGTAACAGATTGCCGATAGGCAGTTCCGTTGCAGCTCTTTTTCTGTATGGTGGTCATCATGTTTAGAAACAATGAGTACAGTGGAGAAGTAAGAGATATGGCAACAGAAGAAAAGAACACACAAATTCAGTATGAACTATATATTCCCGCCCAATTTGACGAGGAGATTCGACGTTCATTAGAAGCACTGATGGAGGATATGTTAGAAGATATAGGGACTGTGCATGAAGGGGAATCGATGTATAAAGAAAATGGTGAAATTGACCATTGTGTACTTCGGTTTTCTATGGATGAAGGGGATGAATTCGTAGAGGAAATACTTCTCTGCTTGAGAGAAGCAGGTGTACCTTGTGGTGCTAAGTTATATCAAAATGGAAATGTTATTGCAGAATTAGGCAATTTACATCATATCCATGTTGTGTTGGATACCTCATTAGGGGATGCGAAACAGTTCAAACGATTGGATACAAAAATTTCTAAGGCTTTGAAAGAGAATAATGTTGTCAGTGGTACCACACTACGTATCCCAGAGGGGGTAGCTACCTTTGCCTATTATGTAGCAGATAAGGACCTTGCAGTTAACACCATTGAGAAATATCTTCGTAGAAGTACGCTAGGGAAAGGAGCTACAATCGATGTGGTAGACTCTGGACTTACGATTCATGAACGGTTTATGACAGATATATATAGTATCTATCGTGGGGTAGTGCCTGATTTGTGGACTGCGATTAAAAATGAGTGGAAAGGTATCTCTTCGCAAGAGTGGATGCGTTTGTTACAACGTTATCCAGACACACCAGAAGGCCTTAGCTTCTTGCTCAATAGTGTGAATGGTACGTACCAACAGGAATACACATCTATGAAGGTTATATTCCCTATGTTCCTCTATGAAGGCAAACGATTCTACTTGCTGTCCGCACGTCAAATGCTAGAATTTGATCTTCATGGACAAGATGTGATGAACATGGATATATTAGGGCCTGATGTAAAACCGTCACAAGTACGAGCGCCTTCTAAACAGAGAAATCTGTGCTTGTTTGCGACTACTGGGGAAGGGGAAGAGGCATCGCGTTTCTACCTTGACTATAATCCGACAAAATCCGGTCATGTAGGACAGGTAATCTATTACAATGGGGACACGCATAGGCTAGAGGTGTTGGCGCCGTCTTTCGGTCACGCCTTGTTAGAGATTATGGATGAAATGTCTGACAATTTAGCGGATTCCATTCTAGAAAGCGTTATGGAACACATCATGAATTTGAATGTAGAAACATTAGACCTTGACAGCGATGATAATCAGCTCCTGATGAGTACTATGGCTATCCTAGCTGAAAGTACCATAGAAGATGGCATGAGTCCTACAACCCTTAGAAGTGGATGTATGGGCATGGTATTGTTAGAAAATGCTACCTTTGATATGGAGCAATTTAAACAGGATTTGCTCGATCAATGGGATATTGTTTCCGCAACGAGTGCAAATGATATGAAAGCAGGAGCAGCAGTGGTTACGAAAGATGTGGATTCTGTAGATACAGCAGATATGGAGGAAGCACACGTTTTAATCATTGATGATGTGAAAGTTGTGATAGCACCATTCGCCTTTGCTATGCCTGCGGAAGCATTAGAATCGGGGGCGTTGCGGAATTACCTCTTTGACAATGCCTTAGACGTGGTTAAGAAACATACGAACCATGTAGCGATCAGTATCGTAGAAGGTACGGGTAATGCATTGGAAGAAAGTGTTTTGCTGTCGAAGTTACTTGCAGTGGCAACAGTGCAAACAGGAGCTACTGCTATCTATATGCATGGCGTCCTCTATGAAGCGGACAAGTACTACCAAGAAACAGAGAATCTACGAGATAATGTGTTGCCTATGATGAACCTCGTGTGGGTTGATATCGATTTTGAAGAAGATGGAACCGTATCCTTGTATACGAATGGTATGGAAGAGCTCGACCAACTCAATGTGGAATTCTTGCATTGTCCTTGGGATCCAGAGCGTGCTTGGAAGTATATCCTTAGTGTGGCGAATTTTATATTGACATCCGGGAAAGAGATAAATGATGGTGATTCTATCGGCAGAACAGAGACAGAAGAACTGGTGGTTCACATCGATGAACCAGTCCGTGCAGATGGATTACAGAGTATACAAATTTTCTTTAATGAAAGTGAAGGAGCATAAATAATGAAAGGGGCTGTAGAATTGTAACAGCCCTTTTTCTATATATAGAAAAATTGCTATATACACTCCTAAAATGGTATAATATAGTATTCATTGAAAAGGAGATTGCTGTGAAACAATATGTAAAATACATCTACGGATGTGTAGCGATTCTGTTGGTCACTGTACTTGGTGTGCTAGCAGGTATGTATTATATTCCTTGGACAGGTGGTTCTAAGGAGGATGTAGAAACGGTTGTCATTAGTGAGAACCAAACCGGTGCGGAGATTGGCGATGTGCTCTATGAAAGAGGCCTCATCACGTCCCCAACAGTGTTCCGTGTAGCCTTGCGCTTGACGGGGACCATGGATAAATTACAACATGGGTATTACCAAATCCCTCATCATGTTAGCTTGAGCGAAATCATTGGCTTGCTTCAACAAGGGAGATTACAAACGGTGAAGCTCACCATTCCGGAAGGATTTACTATTGGTGAAATTGGAAAACGCATCGAAGAACAAGGCATCGATACGCAGTATGCATTCATGGAAAAAGGAAAAACCTATGCCCCATATGATTATATGGTGGGTACAAGACCTGTTACGTATCGTGTAGAAGGATTCCTATTCCCTAGCACCTATGAGATTCCTGTAGGGAGCAAAGCGGAAGATGTCATGGCTATTATGGCGGATGAAATGAATCGTCAATTGACGCCGAAAATGCGACAAGATATTGAAGCCCAAGGAATGACTATATTTGAGTTTATCACATTGGCATCATTGGTAGAAAAAGAAGCGAAGTTCGACGAAGATCGTCCTATCATTGCGGCTGTATTCCGTCAGCGTTTAAAAACAGGGATGCCTTTGGAGTCTTGTGCTAGTATCCAATACATTCTAGGATATCCGAAACCACTGATTACGATTGAAGATACAAAACTAGAAAGCCCATACAACACATATCTTCATAAAGGATTACCACCGGGGCCAATTGCAAACCCAGGCATCAAATCCATGGAGGCGGTTCTCTATGCACCACCGACAGAGTATTTATTCTTTGTAGCCGACAAAGAGGGACATCATCATTTTACAAAAACCTATGATGAGCATTTGAAAATAGTGGATCAAATTTATGAAAATTAAAGAGATTTTAAATGAACAACGTATTTATGCACTCTTGCATGATGTGCCAATTTTACGAGAGTCGGAAGTAGAACTATTTGAAGACTTAATCGGCTTGTACAAGCCGAAACGTGTCTTGGAAGTGGGTACTGCCATTGGGTACTCGTCTTTGTTATTGGCAAAACATATGGACAAAGAAGGTCAGTTAATCACTATGGAATTAGACGATGTGCGCCATGGGATGGCAACCCATTTTATTTCGCAGTCGGAGTACGGAGATAAAATTACGTTGCTGAAAGGAGATGCCACAGATTTATTAGAAACTGTGGAAGGACCTTTTGACTTAGTGTTTCTAGATGGTCCGAAAGGGCAGTACTTAAAGCAATTGGAGCTCATCGAGCCGAAGCTCGCAAAAGGCGCAGTAGTACTAGCAGATAATGTGTTATTCCGTGGCTATGTGCGGGGAGATAAAGAACCGCCACGTCGCTTTAAAACCATTGTGAAGCGGCTGCAAGAGTACTTAACTTATGTAGAACAAAAAGAACACTACAACACCACCATTTACCCTATGGGAGATGGCATGAGTGTGAGTGTATGGAAAGGATAGATTATGAAGAAACGACATATGGAATTACTAGCCCCAGCTGGTAATATGGATAAATTAAAAATGGCCATCCGCTATGGTGCAGATGCCGTATATTGCGCAGGCCGTGCTTTTGGCTTGCGTGCCGCTAGCTCTAACTTTGACAATGATCAGTTGAAAGAGGCCGTAGAATTTGTACATAGCCATGGCAAAAAAATCTATGTGACTTGTAACATTATTCCTCATAATGAGGACTTAACAGGGTTAGAAGAGTACTTACAATTTTTAGAAAGTATCAAAGTGGATGCCATCATCGTAGCAGACTTAGGTATTTTCTTGTTGGCAAAACGCGTGGCTCCAGGCTTAGAATTGCATGTAAGTACCCAAGCGAATACGACGAACTATCTAACAACCCAGTTCTGGAAAGAACAAGGGGCAGCTCGTGTTGTGGTAGCTCGTGAAGTCAGCATTGAAGATATCAAGACGATGCGTGAAAAAGCAGATGTGGAAATCGAAGCTTTCGTCCATGGTGCCATGTGTATTTCTTATTCCGGTCGTTGTTTGTTGAGTAATTACATGACCAACCGCGATGCAAACCGTGGGGCTTGTACACAAGCATGTCGCTGGAAATATAATTTGGTGGAAGAAAACCGTCCTGGCGAATACTACCCAATCGAAGAAGACGAACATGGTACATACATCTTTAATTCTAAAGATTTGTGCTTGTTGAAATATATCCCTGAGTTGTACAAAGCCGGTGTAGATAGCTTGAAAATCGAAGGTCGTATGAAATCTGTACACTATGCAGCAACTGTATCTAAAGTGTATCGTGAAGCGATTGATACATTCTTAGAAGAAGGTGACGATTGGTATGTACGTGATGAATGGTATGCAGAATTAGAAAAAATCTCTCACCGTCCATACACAGAGGCCTTTGCCATGGAAAAACCAGGTGAAGAAGCACAAAACTATGGTAAATCTTCCAATACGCAAACTCATGACTTTATTGGCCTCGTAGAAGGATACAATGCGGAAGAAGGTTATGCGTATATGGAACAACGTAATAATTTCAAGGTTGGAGAAGAAGTGGAGTTCTGTCAACCGAATGGACCATTGGTGAAACATGTCATTACTCGAATTACCGATGAAGATGGAAACGACATCGATGTGGCGAAACATGCGCAAATGAAAGTACGTCTATACATCGATACACCTTTGGAAGAATACTCCATGATGCGTCGGGAAACAAAGCAAAAATAATTTCTTACTACATAAGAGGAGGACTAAGATGCAAGAACAGGACATTGTGTATGATCCGCAGTATGTGTACTTTCAGATTGAACGACAGCATACGAATTATGTGAATCGCATTTTAGAGGGCTATGAATATGTAGGGGTGATGACAACGGTCAATACAGAAGGATTGTGCATGGTTCGTACAACAGAATCTACCCGTGAGTTAGCAAAACAAATTTTACAATCCCTACCCGTTTCTGTAACTCTCTTGGATTGAGGACGATCTGAAAGAGAAATCATGTAAGTTGTACTAGCATTGCATATTGGTGAGTAGAGTGGAGAACTAAGAGATATGGCAACAGAAGAAAAGAAAAAACAAATATCTTATGAACTATATATTCCGGCTCAATTTGATGATTCTTGCCGCGGTTCTTTGGAAGTATTACTGGAACATAAACTTACGGATGTGGGCACCATCCATGAAGGGGAATCTGTGTATAAAGACAATGGTGAAATCGATCATTGCGTACTTAGGTTTTCCATGGATGAAGGGGATGAACTAGTAGAGGAAATACTCATCTCCTTGGAGGAGCTCGGTATACCTCATGGCGCTAAGCTATATCAAGAAGGAACAGTCATTGCAGAATTAGGGAATTTACACCATATTCATGTTGTATTGGATGCATCGTTAGGAGATGCTAAACAGTTTAAACGATTGGATACAAAAATCTCAAGAGCTTTAGAAGAAAATAACGTTGTCAGCGGCTCAACACTACGCATTCCGGATGGAGTGGCTACCTTTACTTATTACGTCGCAGATAAGGACCTCGCTATTAGTACTATCGAAAAGTACCTTCGTAGAAGTGCACTGGGACAAGGTGCTACTATCAATGTGGTGGACTCTGGTCTTACTATTCACGAACGGTATATGACGGATATATCCCGGGTGTATCGAGGGTTAGTGCCTGATGTATGGAATGTTATTCAAAGCGAGTGGAAAGGGGTGTCCCCTCAAGAATGGATGAATTTATTACGGCGGTATCCACATACTCCGGAGGGGCTGAGTTTCTTGCTTAATGTAGTGAATGGTACCTATCAAAAGGAATATACGTCCTTGAAAGTAAACTTCCCTATGTTTATGTACGAGGGTAAACAATTCTATTTACTTTCAGTGCGTCAAATGTTAGAATTTGATCTTCACGGACGAGAAGTAATGAATATGGACATATTGGGGCCTGATACAAAACCATCGCAAGTACGAGCTCCTTCTAAACAGAGGGATCTATGCCTTTTTGCTGCTACCGGGGAAGGGGAACAGGCGTCCCGTTTGTACATCGACTATAATCCAACGAAATCTGGTGCTGTAGGTCAAGTCATTTATTTTGACGGAGATACGAATACATTGACGCTGTTAGGATCTTCTTTCAGTGAAGCCTTGCTGGTACTCATGCGAGATCAATCCAATGGTGTAGGTGACTATTTAATTGAAAGTATCATACAGAAAACGATGAGCTTAGATATAGATATGGCGGATGTACAAAGTGCAGAGAATCAACTATTGTTTGATGCAATGCGGAATTTGGCTGAAAAAATCCTAGAAGGCACTGGTGGCATAGGTCCTATGGTTGGTAAACGTGGTTTTATGGGCATGGTGCTGTTGGACAATGCAGAGTTCGATGTGAATCGTTTTAAAAAGGACTTGCTCACTAAATGGGATATCGAATCTATAACAAGCCCTGAAGGAATGAAAGTTCGTGCTGCCATCGCCACAAAGGATGTAGATACTGTGGCAGAAGAGGATATGGAAGAGGCTCACTTCTTAGAGATTGATGATTATAAAGTAGTGGTGGCACCCTTCTCCTTTGCTATGCCAATGGAAGCCGTTATGCAAGGGGCGACAAGGAATTACCTTTGGGATGATGCATTGGATGCGGTACTTAATCATACGAGCCATGTGGCAATTAGTATTGTGGAAGGCCCTGGAAAACCTTTGGAAGAGGGGATTTTACTAGCTAAGTTACTGGCAGTGGCGACGGAGCAAACCGGAGCTAGTGCGATATATACAAATGGAGTTTTGTACGAAGCTGGCAAGTACCATGAGGAAACGGAACAGTTACGGGATGATATGCTACCTATGGCAAATTTAATCTGGGTAGATATGGACTTTGAAGATGATGGTACTATTTCCGTGTCCACTAGTGGTATGGAACTGTTCAAGCAACTCAATATTGAGCTCTTACATTGTCCGTGGGAACCGGAAAAAGCTGAGAACTATGCGCTAGCTGTGGCAGACTATATTTTGACATCAGATACAAAGGTGCAAGATGGTGATTCCGTTGGTAGAACTGAGGGAGAGCAAATGACAGTTCATATCGGTGAACCAGTTCATGCAGATGGATTGCAAAGTATACAGATTTTCTTTGATGAAAGTGAAGAAGAATAAATGTGTGGTGAAAGGGGCTGTAACATTGTAACAGTCCCTTTTGTCGTATAAAGAGTTGAATATCTATCTGCAATTTAAGGTTAAATTATTTGTACCAAAGTGTTCAATTTCTACTTGCAATTTAAGGGTTAGAAAAAATTAAATAAATTATAAAAAAACACTTGCATAGATGTAAAGGATATGATACTATATATTTGTTGTTACGGTAAGTAACAAACGGTAGCGAAACAGTGTTTCCCAAGGATAGTTAAGGTGGTTCGTTACTATGAATGGAAGATATCGGGGCATAGCGCAGTTTGGTAGCGCACCTGGCTTGGGACCAGGGGGTCGCAGGTTCGAATCCTGCTGCTCCGACCATTTTCTTATGTGCGGGTGTAGCTCAATGGTAGAGCCCCAGCCTTCCAAGCTGGTTGCGAGGGTTCGATTCCCTTCACCCGCTCCACTTATACATGTGCTTGTATTTAATACGTTCCCATACAGAGACAATGTCTATGTGATGGGTTATTTTATTATTTACAGTAAAATAACATGACATAACTACATATGGTTCAGTAGCTCAGTTGGATAGAGCAACGGCCTTCTAAGCCGTGGGTCGGGGGTTCGAATCCCTCCTGGATCACCACTAACAAAGGATTCTACTTGATGTAGGATCCTTTTTGTGTGGCAGGGATGCTATCGCTAAGACCTTCGCGTCGCCTATGGCTCCTAAAGGTCTAAGCTTGCCGCTATCCCTCCTGGATCACCACTAACAAAGGATTCTATGTTTTCTAGAATCCTTTTTATGTTGGAGGGATCGACGCACTAAGGTCTCTGCGTCACTGCGTTCCTGGAGACCTAAGTTGCTTACGTATACGGGTATGCTATCGCTAAGTTCTCTGCGTTGCGATGCTCCTAGATAACTAAGCTAACCGCTATCCCTCCTGGATCACCAGCATTAGCACTTTGTTTCGGCAGAGTGCTTTTTCATTTGGAGGGCCTTTCGCTACGCTACAGGGTGAACATCGTATCGGCTAAGTGTGCGTCGTCGCTATGCTCCTAGCGCACTAAGTCGATTACGTATCCCTCCTGGATCAATATCAAAAAGCAGATATTTTTGAGTGGGTTATCCATTTTTATATGATTTATTAGTTAGACCTAAGATCACTAATGGACTCATTTTTTTAATACTGTTGATATGGTATACATCAATAATGAAATAGGATATTATAAGATTAAAGAGTCATATGCGGGAAAATTTTTAGGAAGGAGGAGAGATTAATTGGCGATAAAAACTTTTTTATCGAGAGAAGATTTGAAGAATAGATTAAAAAGTAGAGGACTTGAATTTGATAATGATGAACTAAATAAGGTTCTGATAAAGCAAAATTATTATTCTTTGTTTAATGGATTTGAGAACTTGTTATTAGATACATTAAAACCTAAGAGATATAAAAATGTTACATTAGAGGATTTTAAGGCGCTATGTAGCTTTGATAAAAAATTTTCTAATATTATATTTTCTAAACTAAGCAAAGTAGAAGAAGCGTTAAAGACCTCAATTGCCTATCATTTTACAAAAAGGCATTGCACGACGCTTAATAACACTATGCAATATACAAATAAATCAAATTTTATGGATCCTAGTGATAGCATCGTATCAAGTGATACATATTGTTCGTATTCTCAAAACTATCCATTTGTTAATGAACAAAATAAAAAAATCTATAATAATTTTACAGACTTTATTCTTTTCAAACCATACTACTTAACAAATCTAATTGATCGGAATGACCATATTGAAATGAAGTTTTATCAATCTAAAAATTATGTGGCGCCAACGAATGTTGCTGTATACAGAGATTGTTATAAAAATGTTTATAATGATATAGCTGTTCCTTTTTGGGTATCTATAGAGGCCCTAACTTTCGGTGAACTTGTCAGATTAGTGCATTATTTACAAGATGATGTACTTGGGGATGTTTTAAGTGATTTTAAATTAAAGAAATCTAAAAGATCCGAGTTCTTGAATATGCTGGATTTTTTGCTATGCTTGCGAAACAGTTGTGCACATACGTCCTTGATTAATAGGTTTACCACACCTACATGTTATAAGGTTAATACTAATATAGTTAAGTCATTTTCGTTAAATCCACAGAAGCGTTATGGCTATCAGTACTCAAAATTGTCTTTATTTGATGTGCTCAAAATTTTAGGGTATTTCGAATCTTTGACAGAGTTAAAGCAACTTTTGAAAAAATTTTTCTATTCTAATAATAGAAGGATGGGGTATTCTGCGGGTAACATATTGAATCAAAAGTTGTTAAAACGTATGGGATCTTCTGATTATGGACAATGGAAACAAGTATTAACAGGAAAAATTCAATATACTTTATGAATAAAGAGTTGACGAATTATAGTGGTTTTGTTATTATAATAGACAATTAGATTTGGCTCTTAAGAGCTCTTGGTGATGGAGGCATCACCTACTGGAAAAGGACAACACATTGTGTTGTCCTTTTTTGGCGATGTATGCTATATATAGAAAAGATTGAGGGATTTCCTTATCTTTGTCCTAAAACCTTAAATATGCGGATAGTCAAGATTGAGTTATCCATTTTTTGTGCTCCCCCCTCCTAGTAAGACAACTTACTTTTATATATGCTATAATGTGAAAACTGAAAACGTAATGAAGAGAGAGGGCGCTTTTATGCAAGATATAAAGAAACTATTTAAAGATATAAAGTTAGACGTATATAAACCAAGTTCAAAGTCTTATTTTGATCCGGTGCGTAAGTATTTTGTGCCTAAAACGCCGGAGGAAGAAGTAAGACAGAAAATGATTCTGTTTTTGCTAGAACAATTAGGTGTACCTTGTAATAGACTCCGCGTAGAAGAATCTATGGCGCATGTAAAAAAGAGCGAGAGAACGAGCAGATATTGTTGTGTATCGTGATGAAGAATGTACAGATGCACTTATGGTAATAGAATGCAAGGCGCCTCATATTAATGTGCGTGGTGATGCGGTGTTTGAACATGCTGCAGGATATAGAGAGATACTGAATGCAGAGTATACTATGCTAGTGAATGGTGTGGAGGCTGTTATATATATCTATGAGGATGGTGAATACTGGGAAGTTGAGGATATTCCTTCCTTCGAAGAACTGTTAGGGGTTGATGTGTCAATCACAAATAAAGAATCGAGACATCATTCGCTTCAGTTAAATTTAGATCGGTGTTGCCGATATAATCCGCTGACTCATATAGTAGATATTACACATAACGGTTCTTTAACAAGAGGTAGAGGTGGTGCAGCTAAAAGAGCTGACGTCATTGCGTATATTAAGGAACGTGCTCCGGAGCTTGTTCACGGTGATGAAATACATCTTGGCCGGGTCAACCATTCTCGATTACTAGATTGGAAAGACCCTAATGTACAATCTTTTATTAAAAATTTATTGCGATATGCGGTACTTCGAGATGGATTTAGAGCGGAGTATAAAAAGTAAAAAAGCATAAATGGACAGCAACCTCTGAACCTAGTTGATTGCAAGCATTTGTAAATTGAGTCGGTGTATTGTATACCGGCTCTTTTATATTCCCGTGTGCTTTATACCCTTTGACAAATTCATTTATGTGGATACTATGACACATCATAGGTGAAATTCAATAGAACATACAAATATGTGTTGATAGGTGTAGGCTATCTTGATATAATAAAAATGTCTATACCTTGTTGGAGATGAAAATTTTAGAAACGTGTACTTTGTGCATTATATAGGGACAATACATGTTGTTTTCATCAATTTAGTTATTTAGAAAACTTGGTAAAAGGATAGCTGAAGATGATATATATCGAAAAATTTGCGGTTTGAAAAATCCACTTATTCAGTATATAATTAGTGCGATGTTTATCAAGAGGGAACTGTCTGTTTATCATGAATAATTCATGTTTTCTTCATGAAATTTTCATATACTATAGATTCCTGTCATTCTATGTATTGTATTTGTAAGGAATGTTTACCTATTTTATTGAGCTATCAAGTTGATTGGACTCTTAATGAAATAGGTAAGCATTCAGTATAAATGCAAAGAGGAAAATAATTATATATAGGCTCTGCTTAGGGAGGTTGTTAACGTAGCAGAAAGCACCAAAATAGAAAGTGAAAGTTGTTAATTATCATTAGTGTGTTCACGGTTAGGAGTAAGTATCGGTATGAATAAGATATTTAAAGTTATTTGGAGCAAGTCAAAGCAATGTTATATCGTCGTGTCTGAAATGGCGAAAAACCACTCTGGGAAGAAGAAAATTGTAGTAGCAAGTATCCTGGCGGCTATGGCTGTGGGGGCGGATATGAGTGCATCTGTACATGCCGTAGATGAAGGGACTGCTAAACCTGGTGGGATTGCATTAGGGTCTGGATCTTTTGCAGGGTCAGATGGTTCGATAGCATTAGGTAAAAAAAGTTATGCCGTAGGAACACAACGTGACGGTACAACAGATCCTAGTATAGCCATTGGACAAAGGGCGGTCGCTATAGGGAACTCTTCATTGGCAGTCGGCTTAGATACTGATATTAGAAATTCTTATGCTGTTGCTGTAGGTCGATATGCAACTGTTAATGGTGATTATGGTATCGGCATGGGTTTTAAATCTGTAGCCACAGAACATGCTACAGCGGTTGGTGAAAGTGCGCGGTCTAAAAAAATGGGAGCTGCAGCCTATGGTGTAAGTGCCCGTGGGTACAGCCAAGGTGGCGTTGCCATAGGTATCCAATCCTTAGCTGGTGCTAATACATTCAATGCAGATGGGACTCCAAAAACATTTATCTGGAATGACGATGAAACCACAATTTCTAGCTATCAAAAATTTGGTGATGTTTCCATAGGCTTGCGAACGATGGCTACTGGTGGTAATGCGACAGCATTGGGACGTAGTGCTGCTGCTACAGAAGCTAATTCTATCGCTATTGGCGGTGGTGATGGAAACGCATTGGATGATAATAAAGAACGGACTAAAGCATCAGCGGAAAAGGCTGCTGCTATTGGGTATAGCGCCTTAGCTTCTGGAAAAAGTGCATCTGCGTTAGGTACAAAAGCGTCTGCCTCCGCAGAAAATGCAACAGCTATTGGTACAGGTGCGGCAGCTTCGGGAGCCAAAGCCCCCGCACCTGTTGATAACCGCTACAGCAGAAAAGGCTGATGCCATAGCCATTGGTACAGGTGCTACCTCTGGTGGTACCAGTGGTATTGCTATGGGTAATGATGCTCAAGCACAAGCAGCAGATACTATTGCAGTAGGTAGCTCATCTCGTGCTTCGAATGACAATGATAGTGCATTTGGTAATGCAGCTACAGCAGCTGGTAGTGGCTCTACTGCTATCGGTTATCAAGCCAATACTACAGCGGCTAATTCTACAGCCATTGGTGCAGCAGCACAATCCACAAAAGCCAGCGCCACAGCTCTTGGTAACGGTGCTAAGGCGTTTAGTACATCTGGTATTGCCATTGGTGAGGGGGCGACTGTTGGTGTAGCAGAAGGGAGAACTACAGCAGGGACTACACCAGCTGTGGATGCCTCAAATAGTATTGCCATCGGTAAAAATGCGAAGGTACTGGCTGGATCTGGTAGTATTGCCTTAGGCGCGAACACCCAAATCACCGCTTCAGATGTAGGTACATCTAGTGGGTCGGCACAGAAAACATATCCGTATATGTTAACAAATACACAAGGAACAGATGCGGTGGCAGATAAAGAGTATGGTATTGTAGCGATTGGTACGAAACGTTCTTCCACTGGAGATACTGGATTTGCACGCCGTTTGACAGGTGTAGCAGGTGGTGTAAACGATTATGATGCAGTCAACTTGAAACAAGCGAAAGCGATTGAAAGTTCCTTAAAAAGCGGAGAACGCCATATTAAGGCAACTTCCTATACACCAAATGCAGCAGGTACCATTACATTAAATTATGTAAATGGAGAAAATAAAGATGTAACAGAGACTGCAACCATTACAGATGTGGCTAAAAAATCCGATGAATGGACATTGCGGACACAAGATGGAAATGCTACGGTGGCTACACCGCAAGCTGTGACTGGTGTAACCAAAAAAGCTGTTACCTTAAAAGCCGGCGATAATATTGCCATTGAAAATAATAATGGCACAGTTACGATTAAGGCTAAGGATGTAGTGACTTCCATTACTAGTGGAAATACGACGGCATTAACAGTAACTCCTAGTAATGGCGCTGTAACGATTACCCCTAACATCGCAAGTGCTGTAGGAGCAGCGAATGAAGATGCTAAACTAGTTACTTCTGGCAGTGTGAAAACAGCTCTTGATGCTAAAATTGATAAAACTGCAGAGATGCACATCAAAACGGGTGAGTATACAGTTGGTACTGATGGTAATGCATCTTTGATTCAACAAAATGGTAATAACCAAGATCAAAACACTCGTGTAGTAATTAAGGACATTGCTAGAAAATCTGTAGTAGATGGTATCAATACAACTGTGAATACTCATACATCACAGATTGCAAATCTTACCACTACGGTAGGAGGAAAAGTTAGCCAAACTGAATTTGATACTTTCAAAGGGAAAGCCATTACTTTCACGGGTGATGATAATCAAGGTGTAGCTCGTACATTAGATACCACATTAACGGTGAAAGGTGGCGCTAATTATACATCTAACACACTGAATACGAACATTCAAGTAGCAAAAGATGGCTCTGCTGGGGCTAATGGTTTACTTGTTAAATTATCTGATACCTTAACGGGAATAAAATCCATCGCTGGCGATGAAAAAAATAACTTAATTATCAAAAATGGTACTAACACTGTAACAATTACACCAGGTAAAGGTGATGATAAAGGAACTGTTAACTTTGGCGATGCAAAAGTTATAGCATCTAATTTAGAAGCAGATATTACTTACCGTGCGAACAGCGTTGCAGATACAGCTGCGAACACAGTAAAATTGAAAAAAGGTTTGAACTTCGTAGCGGCTACAGATGCAACTACAACAGCAGAAGGACCTAAAGCAGGCTTATCTATTACAACTGGTGCAGATGGACTAGTAACATTTGGCTTGGATAAAGCTACTCGTGAAAAAGTAGACAATGCAGCAGATAAAAACTTAAGTAATTTATCTGAAGCTGGTAATAATAAAATTACTAACTTAGCAAAAGCAGCTGCGAAAGAAACCGTAAAAGTAGCACCTGGTATTAACACAACAGTAGATACAGATACAACTACAACGGAAGGTGTAACGACTTACAAAGTCAATGCAAATGATACAAAAGTAGCTATTGCTGGGGATGGATTGGCTCTTTCTGGTGGTGAATTAGGTGCTACGGATCGAGTTCGTACATATACATTAGATTTATCTGATGCTACCAAAGGTAAATTAACAGCTGTAAGTGGTTTGGCTACTGTGATCGGTGGGACAACGATTGCTGACAATGGAACTGTGACGGGACCAACGTTCAATATCACTAATGCAACTGGTGGTACTGATACTGCAAATACCTTAAAAGATGCTATCGATAAATTAAATGCTACTAATGAAGGTCAAAATACAGCAATTACGAAATTAGGAGATACGGTAACTAAAAATTACAATACCTTATCCGACAAAATCGATAAAGCTGGTGAGACTGCAACGAATGCATTAACAGAAAAAGGCTTAGACTTCTATGGTAATAAAGATGCGGCAGAAACAGATAAAGTACACCGCAACCTAGGTCAAGCTTTAAAAGTAAAAGGTGCTGAGAACTTTACTCGTGAAGCAACAGCTACGAATAACATTGATGTAGTAAAAAATACTGCAGGTGATGGATTCGATGTGAAATTAGCAGAAAACCTTGGTAATATCAAAGAAATCGCTGGTGATGGTACACATGACTTGGTGATTAAAAATGG
>OBVV01000132.1_pt1 | contig 36892 bp, 22 predicted proteins | sample 1476221 | NCBI WGS metagenome assembly OBVV01 (sample SAMEA2580029, study PRJEB22360) | human gut metagenome | biome: human gut; feature: human-associated habitat; material: faeces | place: Denmark | collected 2008/2010 | reverse complement strand
TGGGTCAATTTATCCAAGAAGGAACTCGTATCATGTTTGAAACAGTTGTCCGTGTGGATAAACCACGTAAGAACGTGATCATCCCTACATTGGAAGAAGACCTTGATGGACTTGGTTACCTCCAAGGAAAAGACGTTGACTTCGTAAACAAAAAAGCAACTGACGGTGTTCTTCTTGCCCACACAGACGGTGATGTACCAAACATGTACGTAACTCTTCCTGAGCAAGATGCCTTCACTCTTGGTTATGCCATCTACTTCTTCGAATTGGCCATCGCCCTTTCAGGTTACTTGAACGCGATCAACCCATTTGACCAACCAGGTGTTGAAGCCTACAAGAAAAATATGTTTGCCCTTCTTGGTAAACCAGGATTTGAAGAACTTGGAGCAGAACTCAACGCTCGTCTTTAATCAATAGACAAAACGATCTCGCCAGAGGTCGTTTTTTTACTTGCTAAACAAATTTATATTTTTGTCCCTTAGAATCAATTATAAAAATACGATCTAGTTATATTTCTCGATCATACGGTTAACTGATTGCTATTGTCTCCCTTCGCAAGAAATTTTAAGATAAGTTTCTAAAAGGTCGGATATCTCTCCGATCTTTTTTAGTCTATCAAGACAGGAGTTGGTCCTTGCTTGGTTTTATGTTATAGTAGAAGAGAAGAATAAAAAGGAGAATTCGAAATGTCCGAGAAAGATCAAGAACAATTTATGAAACATACTCATAACTAGATTGCCCCTCAATTGGATGTGGCTGCGCCAGCCTTTGTCCCAAAAGAAGAAGCCGAAGACTTGGTCGTTCCAGAAGCTAGTGGCCTTTCAGTGACGGAGACGGAAGCAATGAAAGAAGAAGCAGACGAGCCAGCTGTTTCAGAAACAGTGGAGCCTCCAAAGATGGATGAAGCAACTGTTGGAGAACATCCAGATGTAGTTGCTGCTCCCCAACCGACTCCTCCATTCCAGCCTGCGCCTCAAGCTCCTCAAAATATGGCAGCTGAACCAGTTGGTCCGCAAACAGTGCCTGTTCCTGAGACACCTATTCCACAAGCTCCTCTTTCTCCTGTTGGAAGACCGATGGATACTGCAGACAAGAAGGCGATTCGTTTTGCCCTTGGGATTTTAGTTGGGCTTCTTATCGGTGGTGTCAGTGGCTATTTGATTGGTCATGCTAACCCTAGTACATCACTATCTAGAAAGCATACTTCTTGGTCAGGCAACCAGTCCGGTTCTTCTTCCAATATCGATTTGGAGCAATTGACTTCTGAAGATGCGGAAGCTGATTTTAGCTGGGAACAATCTGATATTGAGCAACTTCAGTTTTTGACTGGAAAGGATGATGGGGAGACTCCTGAGGAAATGGTCGACGCTTATGGAAAGGCTAGTTCCGTTCAATTTGATAGTGGGGAATTGAAATTATTCTGGGATGATAACTCTTATAATAAAGAGGTTAAAGCGACCTACTCTAAGAGAGGAAAAGAATTACAGCTTGTCAAATTTGAATTTAATCAATTTGGGAAAAATCTTACGGTTGAGGACAACTTTGCAGATGGATTCAAAGTTGGAAATAGTGAGACCGGTGCTGGAGGAACCTCTTACAAAGAGCTTTTAGAAAAATACGGTGATGCGGTCAATCTTACGGTGAGTTCATCTGATGATTCAGACGAGATAGAGTTGGTCATGGACTTCCAAAAGAAAAACGGGGACTATGTAGATTTGACCTTTATTCGCCAAGAAAATGGAGATTTCCTCTTGAGTAGTAAAGACAGCTACTAAATCAATGAATAAAAGAAAGAGGCAAGCGCCTCTTTTTTGGGATAAGACGAGACAAATACGCTAATTTTCTATACAATAGAAAGAGTTTGAATAGAAAGAGCATGAAGGATGGAAGAAATGAAACAGTGGATAGAACATCATAAGCGGATCCTCCAAAAAGCTGCAAGTGCTTTGCTGGCTTTTATGGTTGGTGTTTGCTTGGTGTTTATGATTCATCCAGTGAAAACCTTGCCCAAAGATCGCTTGTTGAGTTTGTCTCGCATGCAAGAAGACAGCCAGCAATTTGTTGCGTCTTCTTCCAAAGAGCCGGCTTTAGAAGACTTGTTGTCATTGGACCTTGCAAGGGGAGAAGGAAAGACACAAAAAAATTGGGTGACTTTATCTGCATTCGTCAAAAAAATTGGAAAAGCAGCGAGTTTTACACAAGAAGATACGACTTTTGGAACGCAAGTCCAGCTAGGCTATGGGACTCCTGTGCAGGGGATTCATCCTTATACCATAGAATTTCAAAAGCAGGATGATACCTTTTATTTGAGCTCGATTCAAGGCTTTGCGCCCAAGTCGGCTCACTATCAGAGCAAAAAGAACTTAAAACTGGCAGATTTTACAGGCTATCAGACACTAGATGGAAAAAAGGAAAAGGGGACAGCAGTAGAAGATGTCTTGAAAAAATCAGGTCTTCCCAATTCTCTTAGTTTGACCTCTGAAAAGGACAAGCAAGTCCTAGCCCTGTCTTATCAGGTGACAGATGGACTGGTCTCTTTAACCTTTGAACGTGACCATAGTGGTCAGTATCGTTTGACGAAGAAGGGGTGAAGCAGATGATCGAGTGGATGAAAAAGAATCGAAAAGAGCTCTTGCTGCCGTTTTTGTGTTTTGTTTTAGGATTGTTACTTGCGATTGCAAGCATCCAGGTGCAGGAGCAGGGAACCGATACCAAGGAGGACCAAACACTGACTCATTTCCAGCCAAAGGATTACAAGAATTTGGTCAGCAAGGAACAAGAAATCAAACAGTTTAAATGGACCATCGAAGCTGTGGCGAATTTAAAAGTTCGTCTCAAGCAGAGTCAGCAACCAGGAACCCGCTTGGAGACAGTTGTGGCTAAATGGGGAAAAGCTCAAAAAGTTCGCTACACTAAGACAGCTCAAGGGGATAAAACCGTTCTTGTCTTGACTTATGCGGCTAAGCAAACCGATCAGGGCAAGAAAAGTGTAACCTTGTGGTTTGAACAGGAAAAAGACCAGGGGTATCGCTTGACGATGGTGGATGCGACGAATTTGTTGGACGCAAAAGAGAAGACAAGCAGTGAGAAAGAAATCACTACTGAAAAAGAGAAAAAAGGGACAGAATTCGCCCAGCTCATTAAACAACTAGGAAATCCTCAACGCTTGGTCTGGGGGGAAATGCCAGATGGCGGAATGGGCTATCGCGCGACTTACCAGGTACCAGGAAGGCCAGAAGTGGTGATGGAATTCAAGAAAAAAACCAAGAAATTGGTGTTGGTATAAGAAGGGAGACATCATTGGACGATCAACGGACAGACATCAAGGCAGCTTCCTCTCACCAGGGTGGGAGCCGCTTGATTTCAGAAGCTGACCTTGCTTCAATAGGGGGAGGCAGGCATTCAGAACCAAGACAAACGGTACTAGACTCCCAATCGGAGAGGACGAAAACCTACTCCCCTTCCTCTAAGAGTGAAGGGTCTTCGCTGGCAGCCTTTTTTGGTTTATTGGCCATGCTGGGATTATTTGCCTATCTGGCTTCAGGAGGTATTCATAGCGAGGAACATCCTTCTTCTACTACTAGTGAATATGGAAGCACTAGCTTGTCTTATGGAACTAGAAAGGAAACCTTGAGAGGTGGTACGAGTAGCTTGATTGCTCCGGAGAGGGAATTTCAGTTTCAAGTGACCTATGAGAAGGCCATTTCCCTGATTCCTGGTTTAAGTGAGGGAGATCAAGAACGTTACTCTTCAACTTCTCTGTCTCCACAGGATGTGGTAGCTGTACTGGGGAAGGCTAGCAGTGGAGAAGAAACCTACCAAGAAGGTGGTGTCAGTCCTTTTATGACACAATTGGAGTATCAGTCTGAAGGGTCCCCTTCTTCCGTAACCGTTTTACTTTCAAAAATTGGTGTTGATCGTTTATCTTCTCTTGATTTTAAAAACTTAAACAGTGAGCGATTAGCCAATAAAAATGGTAGCTTAAACAGAGAAGATTTTGCCAATATGAAAATAGGAACGAGCTATTCAGATCTTGTGAATACAGTAGGAATTCCTAGCAGTGTTTCTTGGTCGAGTATGCTGGGTTCAGAGTCCTTCTTAACCTTTTACTATAAGCTTTCTGATTCGCGATCAGTCATTATTCGTTTTGGAAGTAATCGAACTATTAGTGAAATCAAGGGTCTCGAAGATCCGGCGACATCCACATCGCCTTAGGTGTTCATCTCTTTGGGATTGTGGTATAATATGGATACCTTTAATTGAAATGAATGGAGAATCTCATGACAGCACAAAAAATGTCTGCTCAAGAAATTATCGCTTTTATTGGAAATGCAGAAAAGAAAACAAATGTGAAAGTAACCTTTGAAGGGGAATTGGCAATAGCTGTTCCAGCTTCTGTCACCAAGCTTGGCAATGTGTTGTTCGGTGACTGGAAAGATATCGAGCCCCTTCTTGCCAACTTAACAGAGAACAAGGATTATGTGGTCGAACAAGATGGCCGTAATTCAGCTGTTCCCTTGCTTGATAAGCGCTATCTAAATGCGCGTATCGAACCGGGCGCTATTATCCGTGACCAAGTGACCATCGAAGACAATGCTGTCGTGATGATGGGGGCTGTGATCAATATCGGTGCTGAAATCGGTGCAGGAACCATGATTGATATGGGGGCTATCCTTGGTGGTCGTGCTACTGTTGGTAAAAACAGCCACATCGGTGCAGGTGCCGTTCTTGCGGGTGTCATTGAGCCAGCTTCTGCTGAGCCTGTTCGGATCGGTGATAATGTCTTGGTCGGTGCCAATGCTGTTGTGATCGAAGGAGTTCAAGTTGGAAACGGTTCAGTCGTTGCCGCTGGAGCGATCGTTACTCAAGATGTCCCTGAAAATGTGGTTGTAGCTGGTGTCCCAGCTCGCATCATCAAGGAAATTGACGAAAAAACACAACAAAAAACAGCCTTGGAAGACGCTTTGCGTAATTTGTAAGATAGAAATGAGAGTGGGACAGAAATCGGTAATTCGTTAGAATTCGATTTCGTCGTCCCACCTCCGCACAGTTGAGTAGGGCTGTAAAAGCTGATGAAATCAGCGTAGTAGAGCCCACTCAACCACTGCGTCTTGCTTGACAATCCAAAAACAATTGAGAGGCTAAGACTTTTGTCTCAGCCTCTTCTAATAGAAAGAAGACAACGATGACATTGGACTTAATCAAAATCAGACGGGATTTGCACCAAATCCCTGAAATTGGATTAGAAGAATTTGAAACACAAGCTTATCTCTTGGACCGGATCGCAGAGATCACAGCGAGCAAGGACTTTGTCGAGCAACGGACTTGGCGGACCGGGATCCTGGTTTATCTCCATGGGTCTGCTCCGGAAAAAACTATTGGTTGGCGGACGGATATCGATGGCTTACCGATTGTGGAACAAACGGGCCTTGATTTTGCCTCCAAGCACGAAGGACGGATGCATGCTTGTGGTCATGATATGCACATGGCGACAGCACTTGGGCTTTTGGATCAACTGGTTCAAGTGCAACCAAAAAATAACCTGCTCTTTCTCTTCCAACCAGCTGAAGAAAATGAGGCTGGTGGGATGCTCATGTATAAGGACAATGCTTTTGGCGACTGGCTTCCTGATGAATTTTATGGTCTGCATGTGCGCCCTGATTTGAAGGTGGGAGACATTGCGACCAATACGGGTACCCTTTTTGCGGGGACCTGTGAAGTCAAGATTACCTTTACAGGTAAGGGAGGGCATGCTGCCTTTCCACATGAGGCCAATGATGCTCTTGTGGCAGCCTCTTACTTCATTACCCAAGTCCAATCGGTCGTGAGTCGAAATGTTGATCCGATTGAAGGGGCAGTGGTCACTTTTGGTTCCATGCATGCAGGAACCACCAATAATGTGATTGCTGAGACTGCCTTCCTTCATGGGACCATCCGGACTTTGACCATGGAGATGAACCTACTGACTCAAAAACGGGTCAAAACGATTGCGGAAGGGGTTGCAGCCGCTTTTGATGTAGAATTAGATCTGGAACTCAAGCAAGGAGGTTACCTGCCTGTGGAAAACCAACCAGAATTGGCTAAAGAACTCATGGACTTTTTCACAGCTGAGGAAGACGTGAACCTGATTGATATTCTGCCTGCGATGACAGGAGAAGACTTCGGCTTTCTCTTGAGCAAGGTCCCGGGTGTCATGTTCTGGTTGGGGATTGATACCCCTTATGCCTTGCACCATCCAAAGATGAGCCCCAATGAGGCCGCCCTTCCCTTTGCTGTGGAAAACATTAGTAAATTTTTGAAAATGAAGGCCAACCAATAAAGAAATGATTCAACTCCGTCTGGAGTTGGATTTTTTCTTTGTTGTATAAAAACTGTTCGGATCTTTCCTAAAAAATGATACAATTAAAGCTAGACAAAAGGAGTAGGGAATGAAGAAAACACTACGAAATCAGACAATTGCAGCTATGAAAGCACTGCCGCAAACTATAAAAACCCAAGCAGATGAAGAGCTGACTCAGCGCCTCTTGGAGCTACCATCTTTTCAAGAGGCAAAGACCCTTGCGACCTATCTGTCTTTTGACCATGAAGTTTCCACAGCTGGCTTGATCCAAGTAGCTCTTCAACTTGGGAAACGCGTCTGTGTTCCCCGTACCTATCCACAAGGGCGGATGGTATTTGTGGAATACGATCCTGACATTTTGGAAAAAACACGCTTTGGTTTGCTGGAGCCCAATGAAAAAGGAAAGCTTGTGGATCAGTCAGAGATTGATCTGATCCATGTACCAGGCGTGGTCTTCCAGTCAAAAGGCTACCGAATTGGCTATGGTGGTGGCTATTATGATCGTTATTTAGAAGATTTTACTGGAAAAACGGTTAGTACGATTTATTCCATTCAGCAGAAGGATTTTCAGCCAGATACTTTTGATCAGGCAGTTCAGGAGGTGCTAGTCTATGAAGTTACTCTTTGATCGTCGTTATCCTGTGACCAGCATCTTATTGCTCGTGACAACGGCAGTCTTTCTTTCCATGTTTATCCGATTTGGAGGCGACTACCAAACAGGTGCCGCTGTTTACTATAGCGGTGGGATTATTGGAGAGGTTGTGAAAGTCGATCCGAGCCAGTTATGGCGAATCGTGACAGCTACATTTGTTCATATCGGTCTAGAACATTTTGTGCTCAATATGATCACCCTCTATTACTTAGGACGTTTGGCAGAAGATCTCTTTGGATCGAAGGCTTTCTTAGCTCTTTATCTCTTATCGGGCATAATGGGCAATGTCTTTGTCGCTATTTTTACGCCAGATGTGATTGCAGCAGGAGCTTCTACAGCCCTCTTTGGACTGTTTGGAACCATTGGTGCTCTGCGCTTTATTGTCCAAAGTCCCTATATTCGCCACTTGAGTCAGTCCTACACCAGCTTGATTGTGGTTAATTTGATCTTTAGCTTCATGCCAGGGATCAGTATGGCGGGGCACATCGGTGGCTTAGTAGCTGGGGTGATGTTGGCTTATGTCTTTCCAGTAAGAGGGGAAGCTCGCTTTATGAACCGAACCTATCAGATGAGTGCAGCCCTATCTTATCTCTTGCTTTTGCTTTATTTCTTAGGTAAAATCTTGAATCTATTTTAAGAGAGAGTGGGACAGAAATCGGTAATTCGTTAGAATTCGATTTCGTCGTCCCACCTCCGCACAGTTGAGTAGGGCTGTAAAAGCTGATGAAATCAGCGTAGTAGAGCCCACTCAACCACTGCGTCTTGCTCGACAATCCAAAAATAATTGAGAGGCTAGGACTTTTGTCCCAGCCTCCTTTTTTTTTCCTAAAAAATGTAGCACAATCGTAAATTAACAGAAAATTGTTTGAAATGCAAAGAATTGTATATATTTATTATAATATGTTTGCAGAAGTCAAGTGAGCCCTCTATTGCTAGGTCCATAGAGAAGGCAATCATGGGTAAAAAGGTATAAAAATGCAAATTAGAAAGCGCTTGCAAAAGGGTTGAGAAAGGTGTAAACTGGAGATATAAAAATCAAAAATAGTGCTATTTTGTCAAAAGTAGTGCAAAAACAAAGGAGATTTGCCATGAAAAAATGGTTGTTAAAACTCTCATTGGTAGCGATGACACTCTTACTCCTACCAATTCAAGCTGTTCAAGCCTGTTGCGGTTTTATCATTGGTCGCCAATTGACCAAGGATGGGACCACTCTCTTTGGTCGGACAGAAGATTACCCTTACTATCCAAATGGTGGAAAGCACAACAAAAACTTTGTGGTTGTTGATGCGAAGAACTATAAGGAAGGGGATCAACTGGAAGACGAATCCAATGGTTTTACCTATCCACATGCTGCCAGTGAAATGAAATACACAGCGACTTATGACTCTGCTCGTGGAGATGGTAGTAACGGTGCCTTTGGTGAACATGGATTTAACGAAGCCGGCGTCTCTATGACCTCAACTGTTACAGCAATTCCAAATAAAAAAGTCTTGAAGACTGACCCATTGACAGAAAAGGGAATTCCAGAAGCTGCTATGTTGGACGTGGTTTTACCACGCGTTAAGTCTGCTCGTGAAGGAGTTGAATTCCTAGCTAAAGTCATTGAAGAAAAAGGATCAGCAGAAGGGAATGTTGTCGTTTTTGCAGACCAAAAAGAAACTTGGTATATGGAAATTCTTTCTGGTCACCAATATGTAGCGGTAAAAGTCCCAGAAGACAAATATGCAGTCTTTGCAAATACCTACTACCTTGGTCATGTGGATTTGAATGACAAGGAAAATGTGATCGCTTCGAAAGATGTTGAAAAAGTAGCCAAAGAATCTGGTAACTACAAGACAGATAAAGACGGTAACTTCCATATTGCTAAATCTTATGGACCAGAAAAATATGCTGAAGGAGACCGTTCACGTACTTACGCAGGAATCACTCTTTTGGATCCAAAATCAAAAGTGACTTATGAAGATGATGAATACGAACTCTTCCGCTCACCAACAGATCCAAACAAGAAATTTACTTTGGAAGATGCCTTTGCTCTCCAACGCAACCGTTTTGAACATTTGAATGGTCGTTTTGTTCCAGACGATCAAATTGGTGTCAAGAAACAAGGGGATAATGGTAGCAATGATGCTGTTCGTAAAGACCAATACAAGTATGCTTTAGGAAACGAAAACGTTATCGATGCCCATGTCTACCAAATCAATCCAAAACTTCCAAAATCATTTGGTGGTACTTTATGGCTTGGTATGGGGCCATCTCGAAACACTCCTTATGTTCCATTCTATGGTAATCTAAAAGATACTTACGAAGCCTTCAAACCTCAAACAGCAACTTATGATCCAAATTCATGGTATTGGACAGTATGGCACATTGACAATATGGCGATCAATAACCAAGATGTCTTTGGAAAATCAGTCCAAGATCACTGGAAAGCTCTTGAAAAACAATTTATTGTTGATCAAGAAAAGAAAGATATTGAATATTATTCATTGAAAGATCAACCTGAAGCTGCAAAAGCTGCCGAAGATAAGGTAACAAAAGATGCACTGGAATTGTCTGATCGTCTTTTCCAACACTTCAAAGATTATGAAAAATTAATGGAAAAACAATTAGAGGCAGCTGGACGTAAATCTGATCCATATCGTGCTTCTCAACCAGATAATTATAAAGATCCTGAAGAACCTAAGAAACCAGATACACCAAAAGTTCCAGAAAAACCACAAATCAATGAAGATGTGAACAAAATTAAAATTCCGGCTCCAGATTATGTAGCAACACCTTCCAATAAAGACATTCCAGCAAATGCAGAAGGAAATCCAAATAATCGCTTTGGCTATGCTGCTAACAAGGATAAACAACCAGCTGTATCTTCGAAAGTAGAAACGCCTGTGAAGCCAGAAGAAAAAGTTCAATCTCCGGTTGAAGCTCCTGTAGTAGGAAACAGTGTAAACAACAATAATCGCTTTGGTTCTAATTTCAATCCAGGCGAAATTGAAACTTTCCCAAATACAAATTATTCTTACAATGTTCATCCTTAAACAATAAGAATAAAAAGTAAATTGGACCAAGTCCAATGAAACAAAAGAGGCCGGATTTTTATCCAGCCTCTTTTTTATAAAAAAAGACTGACCATTGTAAGGCAGCAAAGCTCTTACATGATATGGCCAGTCTCTTTTGTATTCTTTAGATTTGAGAATGATTAGTCTGCAGTTTGTTCAGATGCTTCTAATTTTTTTCCAAGGTCGATAATATATTGTTTGAGGTCATCTTTGACTTGAGGGTGTTTCAAGGCATAGTCGATCGAAGTTTTCATGAAGCCGAATTTATCACCCACATCGTAGCGTTGGCCTTTAAATTCACGGGCAAAAACTCGTTGGGTCTTATTGAGGGTATCGATTGCATCTGTCAATTGAATTTCATTGCCAGCACCTGGTTCTTGATTTGCAAGAATATCAAAGATTTCAGGAGTCAAGAGGTAGCGTCCGATAATAGCGAGATCACTTGGAGCGTCCTCTGGGTTTGGTTTTTCGACAAACGTTTCAACGCTATAAAGACCGTTAATGCCTTCGCCTTGAGGTGCGATCACACCGTAAGAAGAAACCTCTTCGTGAGGGACTTCCATCACAGCGATGGTTGACGCATGGGTTTCATCGTAGTCGTTCATCAATTGTTTGGTCAATGGCAAGGCATCATCATTAGTGATGTCCATCAGATCATCTCCCAACATAACGACAAAAGGCTCGTTTCCAACAAAGGCCTTGGCTTGAAGAACAGCGTCTCCTAAACCTCGAGGGTGACTTTGGCGGATGAAATGAAGATTGATCGCTGTTGTATCATTGACCAACTTGAGTAAGTCAGTCTTGCCTTTTTGCTCGAGATTGTATTCCAATTCGAAGTTAGAATCGAAATGGTCTTCGATCGAACGTTTGGCCTTCCCTGTTACGACAAGGATTTCCTCAATTCCAGATTTCAGAGCCTCTTCTACGATGAATTGGATCGTTGGTTTGTCAACGATTGGCAACATTTCCTTTGCCAAAGCTTTGGTAGCTGGGAGGAAGCGTGTCCCCAAACCAGCCGCAGGAATGACTGCTTTTCTAACTTTAGTCATATAGTTTCCTTTCTAAAAGGTAGGATTGATGATAGGGTAGTTGACTTATTTCCACTCATTTTCTTCTTTAAATTCATTGCTCATCATGTGGTGGATGGCTTCGCGGATATCTTTTCCTTCATAGATGACTTGGTAAATGGCTTGTGTAATCGGCATGTAGACATCCAATTCTTGGGCCAGTTCGTGGGCGACTTTGGTCGTAGAGATCCCTTCAATGATCATACCCATGTTGGCTTCGATATCTTCCAATTTTTCGCCACGTCCGAGAGCATCCCCAGCTCGCCAGTTGCGGGAATGGACAGAAGTTCCGGTAACGATCAAGTCACCGACCCCAGACAAACCGCTATAGGTCAATGGGCTAGCTCCGAGCTTAACGCCAAGGCGCGTGATTTCAGCGAGACCGCGCGTGATGATGGCTGCTTTGGCATTGTCCCCATAACCAAGACCGTGCAAGGCTCCAGCTCCGACTGCGATGATATTCTTCAAGGCTCCAGCAGTTTCCACTCCGATAACATCTGTATTGGTATAGAGACGGAAGTAGTGATTGCTAAAGAGTTCTTGAACATAGCGTGCGGCTTCTAAATCTTTTGAGGCAGCTGTAATGAGGGTGATGTCTCGTACGATGGTCTCCTCTGCATGACTCGGTCCAGAAACGACCACTACTTCACTGCGAAGAGAAGCAGGGATTTCTTCTTCAAGGATTTGAGAAATCCGATCGTGTGTACCAGGTTCGAGCCCTTTAGAAGCGTGCATGACTGTGACAGGGTGATCCAGTGTTTCAGCGACTTGTTTAGCGACTAAGCGGGTCACCTTTGTAGGAACGACAAAAAGGATAGCATCCACACCGTCCAAAGCTGCTTTTAGATCAGTTGTAGCGGTAATTTGATCGCTAATAACGATGTCTTTGAAATAGCGTTGATTGGTATGAGCGGTATTGATTTCATCGATTTGTTCTTGGATATTTCCCCAGAGACGGACTTCATGGCCGTTATCATTGAGGACTTGTGAAAGGGCTGTTCCCCATGAACCAGGACCCAATACTGCAACGGTTTGTTTTTCCATTGTATCTTCCATTTCTATGTCTATTTTTTCAACAAGGCTAGGAATCTAGCACTTGCACCTTCGAAACGGCCTAATGTGTGCCTTGAAGGACGATTCTATTTTCCTCTCTATTTTAACATAATATAGGTAAAAAAACTTGTATGATCATTAATTGTTTTGTGAGGAAGGTGAGGGTGATAAATAAAATCTATCACGGTTTTAAAAAATACATATTAGACACTATCACTAATGGGTGGTAAGATAAGTAGTAGTTAAAATGAAGGAGGAATGAATATGTGCAGAACAATTGTTGGAGTATCCGCTAATCTCTGTCCGGTTGATCCGGAAGGGAAAAACCTTCATTCCTCCGTGTCTAGTCAATTTGCGGAAGGGATCCGTCAAGCAGGTGGACTTCCAATGGTCATCCCGATGGGAGACCCTTCCTTGGTTAAGGACTATGTTGAAACGATTGACAAATTGATCTTAAGTGGAGGCCAAAATGTCGATCCTAGTCTCTATGGCGCAGAAAAAACGATCGAAAGCGATGATTACAATATCGAACGTGACCAATTTGAGCTTGCCCTACTGAAGGAAGCAGTTCGCCAAAACAAACCGGTTCTAGGAATCTGCCGTGGAGTTCAGTTGATCAATGTGGCTTTTGGAGGAACACTCAATCAAGAGATTGAAGGGCATTGGCAAGGTCTTCCATTTGGGACTTCCCATTCTATCGAGACTAAAAAAGGCAGTGTGGTGGAGCAACTTTTTGGTCAGGCCAGTCGAATCAATTCTGTTCACCGTCAAAGTATCAAGGATCTTGCACCAAATTTCCGTGCGACCGCCTTTGATCCGCGCGATCACACCATCGAAGCGATTGAAGCAGTAGACGGCCATCGGATTATGGGCTTGCAGTGGCATCCAGAATACTTGGTCAATGAAGAAAAAGGGAATTTAGAACTCTTCCGTTATTTATTACAGGAATTATAAGAAAAAGAGAGGTTGAATTGGTATCAGCCTCTCTTTTGGTATGGTTATTACTATCTAGAAATAGTAAGGGTTTTGTGCTAGAATAGGAACTACAATTGGGAGGTATTGATAGAAATGAAACTTGCTAAGACAATGAACCGTAACTATTTATGGTTGCTTCTAGGTTCTTATTTTGTGGCCATGATGGTCAATCTATTGAGTTTTTCAACAAAGGAATTATTTCTAGAACTTGGTAAAGTAGGATGGACCCATACGGTCCTTGCTTTGTTCATTAGTTATCCTATTCTTTGGTTTTTGACGGAGAGCAAGAAGTATATCTGCATACAAAAATTGAATCTCTGGTTCGTGGCAGGTATCCTATTTATTTCTATTTTGAAAAGTCCGAGCCTATTTATGTCATTGGGCCTAGTGTTGCTCTCACTGGTCTTGTTTCTATATTTTTATTTAGGAAAAGAAACAATCGCTTATATCTTCTTAGCGGTAGATGTCTTGTCTTTTCCGAAATTGTTGCTACAAACCAGTGCCAATCTTCAAGATAAGGAACTGGGAATCTTTACGTTTACGATTTCTGAATCGAAGTTGCCTACTTTGATTTGGCCAGTATTAGTAGCCGTTATCGTTGCCGTCCTGATCGGTTTTCTTCTCTCCAAGGTTTCTTTTGCTAAAGTTAATGAAACCTGGGTTCGAAGACTCACAGTGCTGACAATAATAGGTGGTATTTTCTATGTGCTCTATCTATCGATTGTTGCCTATTATAAGATTAAAGCCAACGCGGTCTCTTCTTTTGATATTGGAATCTTTTCACAAATGTTTGAGAGAATGAGACATGATTTTTCACAAGTTACCACCCTCGAAAGAGATAGGGCCTTATCGCATTTCGGAGTCCATATTTCTCCTATTTATTATTTGATCTTGCCCTTTTATATGCTATTTCCTTATGTGGAAACATTGGATATCGCTCAAACAGTGATTGTCTTTTCTGCAGTTATCCCGCTTTGTTTGATTCTAAAGAAAATACAATTGCCAAAAGTCATGACGCCGCTCGTGCTTGCCCTCTTTTTTGTGACTCCGGTCATGACAACGAGTGGTGGATTCCATTTGCATGAAAATTGTTTTTTGCCTCCATTGATACTTTGGTTGTTCTACAGCCTAATTTCTCAGTGGCGTGGAAGAACTATCTTGTTCACCTTGTTGCTCCTTTTTGTGAAAGAGGATGCCTTTGTCTACGTGCTGTCCTTAGGACTTTATTTTGCTTTTCAACATCGTTTTACCTTCGAGGCCAAGTTTAAAAAGTGGTTGTATCTCAGCCTGTTTGCCTTACCGATACTTTATTTTGCATTTGCCATGTTCCTCTTAGCAAGATATGGCGAGGGAGCTATGGTTTCACGATACAATAATCTATTATTGAGTGGGGAAAACGGTCTCCTGATGGTTGTGAAAAATGTAGTCCTAAGTCCGCTTTATGTTTTGGGAAGTTTATTTACAGCGAAAAGACTTGGCTACCTCTTTTTGGTCCTATTTCCTTTTAGCTTTTTGCCACTGATTCAGCGACGTTGGTCTACCTATTTTCTGATGTTGCCCCTTTTTCTCATTAATTTATTGATGGATTGGCCTTACCAATATGATATTGGTTTTCAGTATAGCTATGGTTCGGTCACGCTTCTATTTTTGATGGCCTTATTGTCCATCGATCAATTAAGTAAGAACCAGTTGGCATCAAATAATGCATTGTTGGCTCTACTAGCTTCTTCCATCATTTTTTCAAGCGCCATTCTATATAGTTTTACGCATAACTGGAATTTTGAAATCCAATACTATCAAACACGTAGAGACTATTTTGACGGGCTCGAAAAGACCTTGCAGGCTATCCCTAAAGATAAAGCGGTCTTAGCAGCAGGTGGCTATACGCCGAGTCTTCGCAGCCATGAAAAATTGTATGATATTTTCTACCATAATGACAAAAAGCTTGATTCTAGGATTGACATAGTGGTAGTTCCAAGGGAAATGCAAGAGGAAAAAAATGGCTATTCTGAAACTGCCACTCTAAACCTCTATAAAGAATCAGGGTATAAAGAGAGCAACTTATCTACAAAAGATGTGCTGATTTTGGAAAAATAACTGTTTGAAAGAGGGAGACTTAGTTAGAAAAAATTCACAAGCCAAATAGCCCTTAAATATACAAAAGATGGATTTTTTGTTCAATAACCTTGACTTCTTCACTATGTTTTGCTATATTGTATGCGTTGATTTATAAAAAATCATCCTGGAAAGGGAGAAAAAATGAAAAAAGTAGCGATTTATTTATCAATAGTGTTTTCGCTATTATTTGTATCTTTTACACTTTTTTCGAAAGGTGTCAGTGCAGAAACGTCTAAAAAAGTAGACGTGATTAATTCTATCAATTTGAGCAATGACTCTGGGGGAGAATTGACAGGGTCGCTTGGATTGTATGATCGGTTTCGTGTGAATGCAACATTCGCATTGGAAGGAAAAAATGTCAAAGAGGGAGACACTTCTGAATTAGTATTAGAAAATCCCTTGATCATTGATTCTACTAATTTTGAAATTAAGGATAAGAAAACTGAAAAAGTTATCGCTAACGCAGTAGTGGATAAGGATACCGGTAAGATTGTTCTGACATTTACAAAATTTGTGGAAACAAAAAATGATGTGTCAGGTTCTTTCTTCTTCTACTCAATGATAGACCGACAAAAACATCCACAGGGTGGCGATGTTCCGGTTACTGTGAAGGTGAATAATAAAACCAAATTCACCGGTAAGGTAAAAGCCGGCGAAGTGGGCCAAGGCGGAAAATATATTGTTGCTAAGTCAGGCTGGGATGTCAACAAGGAACACAAGCAAATTGGTTTTAGAATCTCTGTTAACCGAACAGGGGAAGCTATTCCGAATGCAGTGATTACCGATACATTGAAATCTACAGGAGTCTCTTATACAGAAGGTAGCTTTAAAATTTATAAAGGGACCTTTAAATACGACAACGGCTGGAAGCTCGAGAATAAAACGGATGTCACCAATGATTACGCCATTAACGTTTCAGGAAATTCATTTTCTGTCAACCTTGGTAGCTTGTCAAAAGATGATCACTTTGTGATTGAATATACAGCAGACTTGAGCTACATGCCTGTAGATGGTGAAAAAATCGAAAATAATGTGACTATTTCTGGAAATGGTTCTGAAATTAACCATGCATCTAGTGCCGTCAAAATCCAAATTGCAGGTGGAACCGGAGTAGCTTACGACTTTGGTATCAAGATCCATAAAGTAGACGAAAATAACAAGTCTCTTAAAGGAGCTAAGTTCCAAGTTATTCGTGTAGCCAACAATCAACTGATTGGAGAGTTTGAAACAAATAAGGATGGTGAGGTTGTTGTCAAAAACCTTTTGAGAGACCAATATATCATCAAAGAAATTTCAGCTCCAGAAGGATATGACTTGGCAGCAGATACTGTTGTTGAAGCTGGTGAATTTAAAACACCAAAAACACCAGTATCTAAGACCATTGTAGACCAAAAGACAACCACGACAACGACTACTGCAGAGCCAACAACCACGACGACGACTACTGCAGAGCCAACCACCACAACAACGACTACTGCAGAGCCAACAACTACGACGACTACTGCAGAGCCAACCACCACAACAACGACTACTGCAGAGCCAACGACAACGACGACGACAACTGCAGAACCAACCACCACAACGACGACAACTGCAGAACCAACAACAACCACCACAACAACGACAACTCCAGAGAAACCGGTGACTCCAGGAAGTGAAGAATCAACGACGACGACCACGACTGGAAAACCAGGACCAAAAGGTGGAAACAATGGAGGAGGGCGTACAGCGCTTCTTCCTAATACAGGTGAAGTTGTAGCAACTGGATTTGTATTCTCAGGAGCCTTTGTGTTAGCAGGTGCAGTCGTATTGAAACGAAAATTGTCTATTAAATAAACAATGAGTTTCTATATAAGGGGAGAGCATGAGCTCTCTCTTTTTTGGGAATGTATTATGGAGAAAAAGGGATGAAATTATCAATCTTAATAACCCTCTTGAATGAGGAGCTGGTACTTCCTCAAACCCATCGTGAAATTTCTAATCAGCTTGAGCAAATGTTAGGGAAAGAACTCTCTGATTATGAAATCCTCTACATCGATGATGGAAGTAGTGACAAGACCTTTGAGTTAATTGAAGAATTTGCAAGAGAAAACGACCGCATCAAATATATCCGTTTCAGTCGAAATTTTGGACGAGAGAGTGGCATCTTGGCTGGTTTTAAATATGCCAGTGGGGATGCGGTGATGGTCATGGACGGAGATCTCCAGCATCCACCATACTTGATTCCCTTATTCTTAGAAGCTTATAATGAGGGCTATGATATTGTTAGTGGCCAACGAACTCGTGAAGGAGAATCTTTTGTAGGAAGTTCCTTTGCACGTTTGTTTTACTTCTTGTCAAATCGCTCCATGGATGTGCACCTAACAGATGGAAAATCTGAATTAAGACTGGTTAGCCGAAAAGCGATGGAAGCCTTTGTGTCAATGCCAGAGTACAATCGCTTTAATAAAGGTTTGTATGAATGGATTGGTTTTAAAGAGAAAGTAATTCCTTATAAGAATGAAACCCGTAAGGCTGGAAAGAGCAAGTTTGGTTTTAAGAAATCTTTGAATTATGCGATTCAAGGAATTATTTCTTTTAATGATCGTCCTCTCCGTGTTTGTATTCAATTCGGTTTCATCTGTTTAGGGCTGGCTCTATTATATCTAGTTTTTGAGTTGATGAAATATATCTTCGCTGCTGGGAATTATGTGAGTGGTTATTTCACAACGATTGCGGCTATTATATTATTTAGCGGAGTTCAACTCATCTCCATCGGAATTCTTGGAGAGTATATTGGCAAGATCTATTACGAAGTGAAGCGTCGTCCTCATTTCATTATTGAAGAGACTAATATCGAACAAGCGAAGAAAAATCATATCGGCTAAAGAAGATAGGAGAAAACATGTTAATCTGGTTCATGCGTTGGCAAGAGTTTTGGAAAAAACATCCAAAGAAAGTTCTCTATGCAACAAGTGCCCTGCTCCCAATGACCATTATGCTCATTGTGTGGGCTTTTATAGGGATGTATCCTTTTGGGAGTAAGAGTCTGATGGCTGTTGACTTTGGACAGCAATATATCAGTTTCTTTGGCTTGCTAAAAAATGCCATCTTGACGGGGGATCTATCTAGTTTGAGTTATTCTTTTACCAAGTCTCTTGGTGGAGATATGATCGGTGTGCTCGGCTACTATTTAATGAGTCCCTTCAACATCATCTATATTCTAGCTCCCCTCAAATATTTTGGGGCAGCAGGATTTTTAACCATTTGGCTCCGCTACGGGGCAATCGGTCTATCCTTTGCTTTCCTTTTAATCAAGCGCTACAAAGGATTAGAATCTAGAAAATGGTTGGTTCCATTATTCTCGACAGCCTATGCCTTGTCAGGGATGTTGGTTTCCTATCAGATGAACGTCATCTTCTATGATGCCATGATCATGCTGCCAATTGTGATTGTGTATTTGGAAGAATTATTAGATGGGAAATCTCCTTATCGCTATGCTTTTGCTCTGGGATTGACGGTCTTGCTTCAGTTTTACATGGGCTATATGATCTCCATTTTCATCCCTCTGTATGCCTGCTACTATGTATCGCCAAGTTTGCTGATTGAGGGGGATCTGAAGACAAAGATTAAAAACTTTAGTATCCCTTTACTGCAAGCAGTGATTTATTCGATTATTGGGATTGCAACGGCCTCAGTCTTGCTCTTGCCTGTATTTTTCAATCTGATTGAAAGTAAGGGGCAAGTTGGCGGAGGCATGAGCTTCTCATTTGCCTTCCAAATTAACCCCTTAGATATTCTTTCTAAGTTAGTTGTTGGTGGCTTTGATACAACATCAGGCTGGTCAGCGGGTCCCAACCTTCCCAATATTTATATTGGAGCGCTCGGCTTTCTTGGTTTTATCTTTTATTTCCTATCGCAAAAAGTTGGAAAAGCCAAAAAATGGGCTGCAGGGATTGTTACCCTCATTTTCCTGATTTCCTTTGTCAATGAATTTGTCAGTAAGATATGGCATATGGGACAAAACCCAGCCGGTTTCTTCTTCCGTTTTTCTTGGCTGTTTTCATTCTTTATGCTAGTCCTTGCTTATCAAGCGATGAAGCAGAAGATCGTTATTTCCAAACGAACCAACTGCATCATCGGTTTGGGCTTGCTCTTGTCGGTAGTCTATCTCTATTTCCATCAGTATAGTTTTATCTCAAAGACTCAACCGCAAGCGATCAGCCGTTTCCTCTCTAAGTTCTCTATTCTAAGTGTTCTGGGAATAGCAGCGGTGACCTGCTTCATCTTCTATGCGTATTGGGAAAAATCTCAGAAGAGCCAATTGGAAAAAATGATTCGAATGGCTCTAGCAGCGGTCATCTTAGTGCTAGCTGCTGTCTTATTAAAGACAGGCTATCTCTTGTCGCAAGTGGGGATTACAGCGATGCTCTACCTGAGCATTCTCTTTATCCTAAACTTTAAGATCTCACGTTTATCCATGATTGTCGTATCTGTGCTCACAATCTTTGAGTTTGGCTATAATGCCTATTTGTCCCAAGTAACATTTGGGTATGATGATGTGCACAAGTTTGCAGATGCGACTGTTTCGGTCAAGCGCGTGACAGACAATATCCAAGAAAATGCAGATCAAAAATTCTATCGGATTGCCACAGATTTTGCCTACTCCAGAACGGTTCCTTCCTTGGTGTCCTACCCGGGTCTAAGTACCTTTAGCTCAAGTTTGGAACGTAGCACCATGGATCACTTTGCTTTCATGGGAGATCTTGGAGTCAACGCGGCGACCCAATATTCAAACGGGACACCTTTGACAGATGCTTTATATGGTGTTCGTTACTTTATGAGTGCCAAGGATTTTGATCCTAAGGAGATTGAAGCCAATCCGGATAAGATGTACTTTTATCGATTTACAGACCGCTTTGATCTGCATCGCTATTTCACAGACAAGGTCTATGAGGACAAGCGTTATGTCGTCTATAAGAATCCAAATTCCTTTCCACTTGCATACGGGACTAACAGTCTGGTAAAGAATATTCAATTTGGTGCCAATAATGCCTTTGCTAACCAGAATATTATTTTGAACTCCATGGAGGGGCATCAAAAGGCCAATAATGATACCGTTGAGTACTTTAAACCCTTGGCGTTCAGCTCGATCGAGACAGAAAATGTGATCGAAGAAAAGGTTAATAAGGAAACGGGAGAAGCCATCTATAAGAGAGCGGATTCGTCAAAAGATGCTATTATTCGTTATAAGGTCACTCCACGTACTAATTACACCTATTATTTCTTTACTCCTGTATCTTTGATCCAAAACCAAGATTACTCGGTTTTACTCAATAATAAATGGTTGCTCAATGCTAAAATTTTCACGCAAAGACAAATTTGGCAGTTGACAGATCAAACTGAAAACCAAGAAACGGTTATTGAATTTAGATTTAGAACAGATCACATCGATATGAGCAATGCAGGTGTTTATCGTGCCGATATTGATCAGATTCAACAGGTATTAGAAAACCGGAAGAAACAAGGTTTACAAGTAACCAAGTTTTCAAATACCCATATTGTTGGTGATGTGTCTATCACAGATGATAGTAATTATATGATGACTTCTATTCCATACAGCGATGGCTGGAAAGTGAAAGTGGATGGGAAGTTTGTCAAAACCGAAAAAGCATGGAATGCATTCTTATCGTTCCCAATCTCAAAGGGAAATCATAAGGTTGAATTCGTCTTTAGACAAAAAGGCGTGATCCTGGGTGCCTTGTTATCTATTGTTTCTGTTGCTTACCTCGTCATTCAAATGAGAAGAAGCAGAAGTGATGAAGGACAATAAGGTGTGAGAGTATCAAAAACTGTGATCAACACAAAAAAGAGAGTGGGACAGAAATCGGTAATTCGTTAGAATTCGATTTCGTCGTCCCACCTCCGCACAGTTGAGTAGGGCTGTAAAAGCTGATGAAATCAGCGTAGTAGAGCCCACTCAACCACTGCGTCTTGCTCGACAATCCAAAAATAATTGAGAGGCTAGGACTTTTGTCCCAGCCTCTTTTTTTATATGATCCGCACATGTGAACGATTAGTTATTAGAAATCTTGCGTTTCAAGATGACGGCTCCTGATAGGATGGCAACGCCGATCAAGATGACACCGGTAGCGACTACTTCACCTGTTTTCGGAAGGAATGTCTTACGACCTCCGTTTGTAGTTGTGGTGCCAGAATCACTTGGGTTACTAGGTTTGGTCGTATTCGTTGTTGGCCCCTCTGGCGTTGTTGTCGTAGTTGGCGTAGGTTTTGGACCTTCCGTCGTCGTTGTTGTAGTTGTTGGCTCTTGAGTCGTCGTAGTTGTTGTAGGTTCTTCAGTTGTCGTTGAAGTCGTTGTTGACTCTGGAGTTGTTGTAGTGGTAGTAGGAGTAGGTTCCTCAGTAGTTGTTGTCGTCGTAGTCGGCTCTTGAGTTGTCGTTGTAGTGGTTGTTGGCTCTTGAGTCGTTGTAGTTGTCGTCGTAGTCGTCGTAGTCGTCGTTGTCTGTTCTTTTGGATTGACGATTGTCTTCGTAACCTTATGGTCCTTACCAAAATCTTCAGCATTTACGACGGTGTCAGCCTCCTTGATCGTATAACCCGCAGGGGCCTCGGTTTCTGTTAAGATGTATTTATCTTTTAACAGACCATTGACTGTGATATTCCCATTTTTATCAGTCTCGTATTCTCCAATCACTTGGTTGTTGGCTTGACGAACGATCTTAAACTTAGCTCCAGCAAGCGGCTGGCTTTCATCGTTTACCTTATGGACATAAATGGTAAAGACATAACCGACACCAGATCCTCCTGCGACTTGGACAGCGGCTGTGTTTGTCACATCTTCTGTTTCAAACTGCTTTCCTTTAAGGGTAGCATCGTTTTTAAGAAGTTCCCCGTCTACAGGCTCGTAATTTAAGCGAACATCATAATCAATCCGATATTGATCGTTTTCGCTAATGTCCCCCAGATTGACAACAAAAGATTGACCATCTTCACTGATGGTAACAGGGTGTTGATCCGTTACATCAACACGATTTGAAAAGACCCATTCACCTGCTTCAAATGAGAACTTCCCTTTGATGACTTTGATGCTGTCTTTTACATAGGAAGCATTTGTAAATCTCAAATGATCTTCAATAGTGACTTCTTTGATATTTTGTTTACTTTTATTAACAGAAATAGTATAGGAGACTGTTTTATGGTCGTTGTCATTCACCCAACTAGTTTTTGATAATGGAGTTGGGTTACCGTCTCCGACTCCTTTAAAGGTAACCTTCCCGCCGATCTTGGTTACCCCATTGACGGTAATTTCAACAGGGACTTCCCCTTGTTGAGGGTGTTTTTTGAAATCGATACGTGCATAGAAGAAGAAGGATCCTTGGGTATCTGAATGTGTACTAACATAATCCGTGTAGGTTAAGGATATTTTCTTTTTGACATCGTCAACTTTTGCGTGAGCTATAATTTCATTCGTATTAACATCGCGAATTTCAAAACTTTGCGACGTAATGATCAAAGCATCTGGAACGGTGAGATCAGTCGTATCACCTTTTTTGACATCCTTACCAGCTAAGTCGAAATCAGCATTGATACGAAATGTTGCCCATTGTTGTAATTCCCAATCAAGGTTGCCACCTTCATTATTGGTAACTTTGATATTTTTGATTGTATCGACCAATTTTCCGCTTACTGTCACTCCAGGAGTTTCTGCTGAAGTGCGATTCAGACCTAAAGCGAAAAGCATGGCCACTAAACAAAGGACAAATGAGAAAATTTTGATATTCCTATTCTTCATCTTATCTTCCCTTTTCATAAAAAAATTAGTGCCTAATCATCAATACCTGATTACTTTTAACGATATGGACCTTTCAAATCCTATCTGTTGGTAATTAGAATTGAGTGCTGAGACACGACCTCCATTAAATAATTTTATAGGGTAAAATATTTTACTTTTAAAATTATTCCCTACACAGGGAATTATAGCAAAAATAATGGTTGGCTTCAAGCTAAAATTGGTGAAATGGGGCAATAATTACAGGCTTTTAAGCCATTTCCTTAAATTTTGTTTTCTTTCAGAAAACAACCATGAAAGTATCATTGAATTTGCAAATAATGAAGGTGAAAAAGGAAGTTTTTACTCAAAAAATACGAATAGTAGTATAGGTGAGACGCTAGGGCGAAGTGATGGTATAATAGAAGAGATAGAAACTATTTAGAATGAAAGAGGAATTATGATGACAAAAATTCGCGGATTTGAACTTGTATCAAGCTATACCAATCAGGACTTGTTACCAAAACGGGAGACAGCTCATGCGGCTGGTTACGACTTAAAGGTGGCCGAGCGCACGGTCATTGCACCAGGAGAAATCGTCCTCGTTCCAACTGGGGTCAAGGCCTATATGCAAGCGGGCGAGGTGCTCTATCTCTATGATCGCTCGTCTAATCCTCGCAAGAAGGGCTTGGTCTTGATCAACTCTGTTGGGGTTATTGATGGAGACTACTATGGCAATCCAGGAAATGAAGGCCATATCTTTGCTCAGATGAAAAACATCACCGATCAAGAAGTTGTTCTTGAAGTCGGGGAACGTGTGGTTCAGGCTGTCTTTGCTCCTTTCTTAATTGCAGATGGAGATGAGGCGGATGGCGTGCGGACTGGTGGATTTGGGTCAACAGGGAAATAGAGGAATAAAATGGCAGACTATTTATTAGTTGTAGACATGCAGTCAGATTATGTTGCTGTAGGAAAAGCATATCATGAAGAACTGACTGCAGCTGTAAATGACAAAATTGCTACCTATCCTAGCGAACGAGTTATCTATATTCTCAATCGTTTTTTCTGGGAGAGAAAAGATAGAAAGAAGAAATTTGCGACCGGCTTGCTGGTTGTATCTTCTCGTATTTTTGAGAAGCGTCGGGCTTCTTGTTTTACTAATCCAGATTTAAAAGATTTTTTAGAGGGAAACGGTGCTAAAAGCATAGAGTTTATAGGGGTAGATGGCAATAGCTGTGTCAAGGCTTCCGTTTTGGCAGCTGTCAAGGAGAATTATCAGGTTTCTGTTGATTTGTCTGCTGTCGGAGTTGCCAACCAGAAGAAATTTCAAAATACATTGTATAAGTGGCGCTCTATAGGAGTCGCAGTAGAAGGAGAATCATCATAGCTAAAAAAAAATCAACTTTTATTTGTCAAAATTGTGCTTACAACTCACCCAAATATCTAGGTCGCTGTCCAAACTGTGGGTCTTGGTCTTCTTTTGTTGAGGAAGTTGAGGTCGCCGAGGTTAAGAATGCGCGTGTGTCCTTGACGGGTGAAAAGACCAAACCCATGAAATTAGCTGAGGTGACTTCTATCAATGTGCATCGAACTAAGACGGAGATGGAGGAGTTTAACCGAGTGCTTGGTGGCGGGGTTGTGCCAGGAAGTCTCGTCCTCATCGGTGGGGATCCTGGGATTGGGAAATCGACCCTCCTCCTTCAAGTATCGACCCAGTTGTCTCAAGTGGGAACGGTTCTCTACGTCAGTGGAGAGGAGTCAGCCCAGCAGATTAAGTTACGAGCAGAGCGCTTGGGGGATATCGACAGTGAGTTTTACCTCTATGCTGAGACTAATATGCAGAGCGTGCGAGCAGAAGTGGAGCGAATCCAGCCTAACTTCCTCATCATCGACTCGATTCAGACCATTATGTCTCCTGAGATTTCAGGGGTGCAGGGATCAGTCTCTCAGGTGCGCGAGGTGACGGCTGAGCTCATGCAACTGGCCAAGACCAATAACATTGCTATCTTTATCGTAGGGCATGTGACCAAGGAAGGAACCTTGGCAGGACCTCGGATGCTGGAGCACATGGTGGATACGGTTCTCTACTTTGAAGGGGAGCGCCACCATACCTTCCGGATCCTGAGAGCGGTCAAGAACCGCTTTGGCTCGACCAATGAGATTGGGATTTTCGAAATGCAATCAGGTGGCTTGGTCGAGGTTCTCAATCCTAGTCAGGTCTTTCTGGAAGAACGTTTGGATGGTGCGACCGGATCCTCTATCGTGGTTACCATGGAGGGGACACGTCCGATTCTAGCTGAAGTGCAGGCCTTGGTGACTCCGACCATGTTTGGGAATGCCAAGCGGACGACAACAGGGCTGGATTTTAACCGGGCTAGTCTCATCATGGCGGTGCTAGAAAAACGAGCGGGCTTGCTCCTCCAAAATCAAGATGCATATCTCAAGTCTGCTGGTGGTGTCAAATTAGATGAGCCTGCCATTGACCTAGCGGTTGCAGTTGCTATTGCCTCGAGCTACAAGGATAAGCCAACCAATCCTCAGGAGTGTTTCGTCGGAGAGTTGGGCTTGACAGGAGAAGTCCGTCGAGTCAACCGGATCGAACAGCGGATCAATGAAGCTGCCAAACTTGGTTTTACCAAGATTTATGTTCCGAAAAATTCTCTGACGGGGATCACGACACCATCAGGGATCCAAGTGGTCGGTGTGAGTACACTGTCTGAAGTCTTGAAGAAAGTATTTCAATAGTAGAAAAGTCTTAAACGGGAAGTTTAAGACTTTTTTCAGATGTGACAGATGACAGGAGGTCCCCTCTGACAGAAAGGATCAGATGTGGTAAAATAATAGATGATTTGAATTTCAAAGGAATAAAGGAGAGACCATGTCTTATTTTGATAATTTTTTAACAGCCAACCAAGCTTATGTGGCGCTACATGGAGACCTCCGTCTGCCGATTAAGCCCAAAACACAAGTCGCTATCGTGACCTGTATGGATTCTCGTCTTCATGTGGCGCCTGCACTAGGGCTGGCTCTTGGAGATGCTCATATTTTGCGGAATGCTGGAGGGCGCGTGACAGAGGACATGATCCGGTCTTTGGTCATCTCCCAGCAGCAGATGGGCACCCGTGAAATTGTGGTCTTGCACCATACAGACTGTGGCGCTCAGACCTTTGAAAACGAGGGCTTCCGTCAGCATCTCAAGAAAGAACTGGGAGTGGATGTGGGAGATCGCGATTTCCTACCCTTTCAAGATATTGAAGAAAGCGTCCGTGAGGATATGGAGCTTTTAAAATCTTCTCCTTTGATTCCAGAGGATGTGATTATTTCAGGAGCTGTGTATGATGTCGATACCGGTTTGATCTCAGAAGTGAAATAAGTATATAGAAGAGTATAAGAAGACAGAACGATCTCTGTTTTCCTGTATTCTTCTTTTTTGCTGTAAAAAAAGTGAACTAAATAGGAAAAAATATGACAATTTAGCACAAATTATTAAAAAATATGTAGTATAATATGACATTTTAACAAGAGTATTACATTTCAATTTCAACAGATTGACTCTCGATGTCAAGGATGTTACAATTTTATTTGTATCATGGAATCATGAAATATGAAAAAGGAGATCCTATACATGAAGGATGTATTTAATAAGCGTCAGCGCTTTTCATTGCGAAAATATAGCGTTGGGGTTTGTTCAGTTCTTTTAGGAACGGCACTCTTTGCTGCAGGAGCTCAATCTGCGTCAGCGGATGAAGCAACAGCAGCCTCTGAATCTGCGGGAACAGCAGCTTCAGAAGCAGCGCAACCTGCTACATCAGAGTCAAGTCAAGCAGAAGCACCAGCGGCTTCTAAGGCATACGGGGAAGGGGCATCAGTTCCAAAAATTGACCTTTCTGGGACTACTGCTACAACTTCAGAAACACCAGCTTCAGCGACTGAAAAAACTGAGGCAGCTGCAACACCAGCTGCTACAGAAAATAAGGTGGCGACAGCTGAAACTAAAAGAACTGAAGAAGCTTCAAAACCACTAAACGTTGGTTCATTGCCAGAAATCGCTCTACCAACAGCGAAAAAGGCAGAAAGCAGCTCTAAACCAGCTTCTACCACAGCACAACCTACTGCAACCAGTGCCGCGGCAAGTGAAAACTCAGAAGCACCAGCTGCAAGTGAAACATCAGAAGAAACTCCTGTGGCTCTCAATCATACAGTGAATCCAACTTCACTTCGTGGTACAGGAACTACTGTAGCAGATCGGGCAACGACTGAAGATCGTAGTGCAACACTTGATCGCGCTGCAACTGATATGACAAATGCAGGAGCTTTAGCCGTCAGCAACCGTCGTCGTGGTAAACGTGCTTTGATAGACCACAATGTGACACCGGTTGATGTTACAACGAAAATAGCTGATAATGTTGAAGCTAACCCTGACATGACAGACCCTAACGGTGCCTCTGTACATTCTCAAACAATTCCAGCTGGTTACCAAGCTAAAGAAGGTGACGTCTACACTTATGGTATCTGGAATCTTACAAAATACAATGAGCGTTACAACACAAACTACTATGCACGTGCGTATAAAAGCTTTGATGCTTCAACAGATACCACAGTTGAATTGATTGATAAGAATACTGGTAATATTGTTGAAACACACACAATTACTGCAACTAGTGGTATTCAAAAATTCACTACAACAGGTCAGAAATCTAATAAAGAGTTGACATTACAAGTGGATTACCAAGCAGGTGCTGGTCAAGGACCTGGTAAGACAGACCAACCATTCATTCAAATGGGATTTGAAGTTGGATCAGAGATTCAAGCTTTAGTAGCTGCTGGTCATAACCTGACTCCAGCTGAACAAGCTCGTTTTGATGCTGTTTATGCAGCACGTAACTCAAACGATATTATCAATGTGGTTGAACCTGCCTACAATGGTCGTCAAGTTACGGATACAAACTTTAAGATTCCTACCAATGTTGAAAAGACTACTTACTATAAACTTGTTGACAAGGCAAACCCTACCTATAAAGCAACTGGTAAGTCTGTTACAGCTCAGGACTATAAAGAAAATGGAAGTGAAACTGAGTTAGCCAAATATACTCTGAAAGCGATGGAAGGTCAAAACTTCACAGCTTCTGGAGAACGTCAATTTACAAAGACTGAAAAACTCACGGATAAAATTACTAGAGAAACAGCTTATACCCTATATCAAACAGCTGATCCAGATACAACTTCTGGTTATGTAAGCCGTCCTTACACCGTTGGTACCAAATTCATGGATGCTGAGCGTGCTGGGATTAAACGTATCAAGGAAATCGTTGGTGAAGATGGATCTGTAGTGGTTCGTGTTTACCTACTAGATCCAAAACAACAAAGCAAACGTTCAGATGGCACTTTGAACACTGATGGCTATATGTTGCTAGCAGAAACGGCACCAATTAAGCCGGGTGAAGCAAATACTAAAGAACTAGTTGTTAAGAAATCACCTCTTAATACAATAGCTTTCACTGGTACTGACGGCGTTAATCATCCAAATGGTAAGACAGTTCCGTTCGATTTCCAATGGGCTGCTAACTACACTCCGTATAAGACAGTCTTTGTTCCTTTCTTGGGAGACAATATCGGTCACCTTTCACCAAATTCACAATTGGAACGTGGAGTAGGAGGTATTGGTACCAACGTTGACTTGCTCAACTCCTTGACACCATACAAACAACCAATCTACTACTATGACAAGACAGAAACTATCAAGGTAAAACCTGAGGTTGAAAAACAACTGGAAGGTCGTGTGCTAGTTGATGGTGAATTTAACTTCAAGATTAAAGAAGTGAGCAAAAATAAATCACTTCCTTCATATGAACAAGAAGTCACAAATAAAGATGGTAAAGCATCCTTCCCAGAATTATCATTCAAAGAAGAAGGTACTTATACCTACACTATCACTGAATTAAAAGGTTCTGACAAGGATGTCGACTACGATGCCATGGAAGTAACCATGACTGTAAAGGTTACGAAAAATGCTGCGGGTGATTTAGAAGCTTCAGTTAAATACAGTGGTACTGGTGGATTCGCTTCAAGTGCAGATGATAAAGTCTTCAACAACTATGTTGTAGCTCCAGTTAAGACGAAATTTGACTTCAGCAAGGCTCTTGCAGGTCGTGAGTTGAAAGCTGGTGAATTCAACTTTGTATTGAAAGATGCAGATGGTAAGACTCTTCAAACAAAGACAAACACTAAAGAAGGTGTTGTAGCCTTTGATGACTTGACCTTTGACAATACTCAAGTTGGTACTCACAAATACACTGTAGAAGAAGTTATCCCAGAAAATAAAGAAGCTGGTATGACTTACGATACAATGAAGGCTGAAGTGACCATCACTGTTACGAAGGAAGGTCACGTTCTTAAAGCAACGAACACTCTTCCATCAGATACAGAGTTCAACAATACCTTCACTCCAGGTGCGGTGAAAGTTAACCTTGACTTTGATAAATCACTTTCAAACGGTACTTTGAATGCTGGTGATTTCAGCTTTACCTTGACTGGTGATAACAATGTTAATGAAACTGTAACCAACAAAGCTAACGGTAAGATTAACTTTAGCGAATTGTCATTTGATAAAGAAGGTGTCTACAACTACACTGTTAAAGAAGTGAAAGGCAACAAGGCCGATGTAGACTACGATGAAATGACAATCGGCGTGAAAGTGACCGTTACGAAAGATGCTGCAACAGGTCTCTTGAGTGCCAAGACTGAAATGACTTCAACAGGTGGTGAAGCAACTGGTAAGGATGACAAGACATTCAACAACCACGTTGTGGCTCCTGTGACTGCTCAATTCGACTTCAGCAAGGCTCTTGCAGGTCGTGACTTGAAAGCCGGCGAATTTAGCTTTGTATTGAAAGACAAAGATGGTAAAGTCCTTCAAACAAAACAAAACGATGCTAGCGGACGTGTTCGTTTCGATGCCTTGACATTTACAAATGCTCAAGTGGGTGATCACAAGTACACTGTAGAAGAAGTTCAAGGTTCTGAAGCAGGTATGACTTATGACCCAATGAAAGCGAACGTAACAGTAACTGTTACGAAGTCAGGTCATGCGCTTACTGCTGTTGCAACTCTTCCAACAGATACAGAGTTCAACAATACCTTCACACCTGCTGCTACACAAGCTCAATTCAAGTTCACTAAACGTCTTGAAGGTAAAGCACTTGAAGCAGATGCCTTCACATTCGAATTGCTTGAAAATGGCAATGTGATCCAAACCAAGAAAAACAAAGCTGACGGATCTATCACATTTGATGCGATTGAATACAACGCTGTAGGTGAACACACTTACACTGTGCGTGAAAAAGCTGGAACAGATACAAACATCGACTACGATCCAATGAACGCAGTCGTAACCGTTAATGTAACCAAAAATGCAGCTACAGGTCTCTTGAGTGCAGCAGTTACAATGCCTGAAGATACTGAATTCAACAACTATGTGGTATCTCCAGTTGTAACGAAATTTGACTTCACTAAGAAATTGGCTGGTCGTGAATTGAAAGCCGGTGAATTCAGCTTCGTATTGAAAGATGCTGCTGGTAACGAAGTTGAAACAGTGAAAAATGATGCTGCTGGTAACGTAACCTTCTCAGAATTGTCATTCGACAATACGAAAGTTGGTACTCATACGTATACAGTAGAAGAAGTGATTCCTGCAGACAAAGAATTTGGAATGACTTACGACCAAATGAAAGCAACTGTTACAGTTGAAGTTGCCAAGAACGGTCACTCATTGACAACTGTTACAAACGTTACATCAACTGGTGGTAAAGATGCCAACGGTAAGGCTACTGATGGTACTGCAGATAAAGAATTCAACAACAAAGTCACTCCTCCAGAAACTCCAGAATTCCAACCCGAAAAATTTGTCGTTTCTAAAGAGAAATATGACATCACTGGTAACAAGTTGATGGATGACGACGATGAGTTGACAAATGAATACACTGAAACAAATGCAGATCCATATGTAGACAAGACAAACAACAACGAACCAGAAAACTTGAATACTAAGACAGTTAAACGTGGTTCTAAATTGGTTTACCAAGTATGGCTTGATACGACTAAATTCACTGAAGCGAACAACATCCAATACGTTGGTGTATCTGATACATACGACGCTGATAAATTGGACGTTAATGCAGCGGACATCAAAGCATATGATTCAGTAACTGGTGCAGAAGTAACCAATAAATTCGACATCAAAGTTGAAAATGGTACGATCACTGCAACTTCTAAAGACGAATTTATCAAAGATAAAGTAAATGCTCCTGTTATCGACATAACTAAGTTTGAGTTTGGACGTTACTATAAATTTGATATCCCAGCAACTGTTAAAGAATCTGTTAAAGCTGGTGCTGATATTGAAAATACAGCCAACCAAACAGTTCACGTTTACAACCCAGTAAGCAAGACAGTTGAAAAACCTGAAAAACCAACACAAAAACGTGTTAACAGCGTTCCAGTTCCAGTGGAAATGAACTTCACAAAACGTTTGGAAGGTCGTGAACTTCAAGCTAACGAATTCGAATTTGTATTGAAGAAAGACGGCGTTGAAGTTGAACGCGTGAAGAACGACGCTGCTGGTAAGATTGTCTTCGAGACTCTTAAATTTGGTCGCGATGATCTTGGTAAGACTTACAACTACACAGTAGAAGAAACTCCTGGTACAGATACAACTGTCAAATACGACACAATGGTTGCCACTGTTAAAGTTGTTGTTTCACACGACGGTACAGCTAAAGCAATCGTTGCCAACGTAACAGATGCTGCTGATAAAGAATTCAACAACCGTGTAACACCTCCAGAAGAACCTAAGTTCCAACCAGAGAAATACGTTGTTTCTAAAGCGAAATTCGATATCACTGGTACTAAACTCGTTGATGATGATTCTGAATTGACAGATAAATATGGTGAAACAAACACCAATCCATATGTCGATACAACTGACAACAACGAATTGGAAAACTTGAATACCAAGACAGTTGAACGTGGTCAAAAACTTTACTACCAAGTATGGTTGGATACAACTAAATTTGATGCAGCTAACAAAGACAACATCCAAACAGTAGGAATCACAGATAACTACGATAAGGATAAATTGACTGTTAATGCTTCAGACATCAAGGTTTACGATTCAGTAACTGGTGCAGATGTTACTAACAAGTTCGATATCACTGATAACAACGGTGTTCTTACAGCTAACCTTAAAGCTGGCTTCACTAAGTCACTTGGTGACGCTGAAAATACACAAATCATCGATACAACTAAGTTTGAATTTGGACGCTACTATAAATTTGATATTCCAGCAACAGTGAAAGACGATGTTGTAGCTGGTGCAGATATCGAAAACAAAGCAGCTCAAGTTGTTAACTACTACAACCCAGTAAGCAAGACAGTTGAAAAACCAAACAAACCAACTGAAAAACGTGTCAACAGTGTTCCAATCTCAGTAGAATTCAACTTCACTAAGAAATTGGAAGGTCGTGACCTTAAAGCTGGCGAATTCACATTCGAGTTGAAAGATAGCGACAATGTTGTGATTGCAACTGCAACCAACGATGCAGCTGGTAAGATTAAATTCTCTCCAGTAGAGTACACAAATAAAGCTGGTAAAACTGTTACAGCCCTTAAATACCAGAAGGGTCAAGAAGGTACTTACAAGTACACTGTAACAGAGGTTAAGGGTACAGACGCAACTGTCGATTACGACACAATGGCTGCTGTTGTAACTGTTACTGTTTCTCATGATGGTACAGCCAAAGCCTTAATCACAAACGTGACAGAACCAGCTGATAAAGAATTCAATAACACAGTTCGTCCTCCAGAAGAACCTAAGTTCCAACCAGAGAAATACGTTGTTTCTAAAGCGAAATTCGATATCACTGGTACTAAACTCGTTGATGATGATTCTGAATTGACAGATAAATATGGTGAAACAAACACCAATCCATATGTCGATACAACTGACAACAACGAATTGGAAAACTTGAATACCAAGACAGTTGAACGTGGTCAAAAACTTTACTACCAAGTATGGTTGGATACAACTAAATTCTCAGCAACTAACAAAGAAAATATCCAAACAGTAGGAATCACAGATAACTACGACAAGGATAAATTGACTGTTAATGCTTCAGATATCAAGGTTTACGATTCAGTTACTGGTGCAGATGTTACGACGAAATTCGATATCTCTGATAACAATGGTGTTCTGACAGCTAACCTGAAAGAAGGCTTCACGAAGTCACTTGGCGACGCTGAAAATACTCAAATCATTGATACTACTAAGTTTGAATTTGGACGCTACTATAAATTTGATATCCCAGCAACAGTGAAAGACGATGTTGTAGCTGGTGCAGATATTGAAAACAAGGCAGCACAAGTTGTTAACTACTACAACCCAGTAAGCAAGACTGTTGAAAAACCAAACAAACCAACTGAAAAACGTGTTAACAGTGTTCCAATCTCAGTAGAATTCAACTTCACTAAGAAATTGGAAGGCCGTGAACTGAAAGCTGGCGAATTCACATTCGAGTTGAAAGACAGTGACAATGTTGTGATTGCAACTGCAACCAATGATGCAGCTGGTAAGATCAAGTTTGCCCCAGTAGATTACACAAATAAAGCTGGTGAAACGGTTACTGCCCTTAAATACAAGAAGGGTCAAGAAGGTACTTACAAGTACACTGTAACAGAGGTTAAGGGTACAGACGCAACTGTCGATTACGACACAATGGCTGCTGTTGTAACTGTTACTGTTTCTCATGATGGTACAGCCAAAGCCTTAATCACAAACGTGACAGAACCAGCTGATAAAGAATTCAATAACACAGTTCGTCCTCCAGAAGAACCTAAGTTCCAACCAGAGAAATATGTTGTTTCTAAAGAGAAATACGATATCACAGGTGACAAGCTCGTTGATGATGATAAAGAGTTAGTAGACAAGTACGCAGATACCAATGCGGACCCATATGCGGACAATACCATCAATAATGAAGTGGAAAACTTAAATACTAAGACTGTTGAACGTGGATCAAAATTAGTTTACCAAGTATGGTTGGATACAACTAAGTTTGACGCAACTAACAAGGACAACATCCAATCAGTAGGAATCTCAGATGACTACGATGAAGCGAAGTTGGAACTTGATTCTACTAAGATCAAAGCTTACGACTCAGTAACAGGCGCAGAAGTAACAGATAAATTCGATATCACTGTCAACAACGGTGTGATTACTGCAACTCTTAAAGATGGCTTCACTAAGTCACTTGGCGATGCAGAAAACACACAAGTCATCGACACAACTAAATTCGCATTTGGACGTTACTACAAGTTCGACATCCCAACAACAGTGAAAGCTGATGTACCTGGTGGTGTAGACATCGAAAATACTGCGGCTCAAGTAGTCAACTACTACAACCCAACTACTAAGAAAGTTGAAAAACCAAGCAAACCAACTGAAAAACGTGTAAACAACGTACCAATTCAAATTGAACTTGACTTCAAGAAAGCTCTTGCTGGTCGTCAATTGAAAGCGAATGAGTTTACTTTCCAATTGTTAGACGATGATGAATTCAATGTTCTTGAAACAGCAACCAATGATAAGGATGGTAAGGTTAAATTCACTAGCCTTAAATACACAAACAATGATATCGGTGTTTACCGTTACAAAGTAGTAGAAGTTGCTGGTACAGACTCAACCGTTACATATGACAATATGAAAGCTGTTGTAACAGTCACTGTTTCTCATGATGGTACAGCTAAAGCTTTAGTTGCTAAGGTCGGAGATATTGCTGATAAAGAGTTCAACAATACAGTAACACCTCCAGAAGAACCTAAGTTCCAACCAGAGAAATACGTTGTTTCTAAAGAGAAATACGATATCACAGGCGACAAGCTCGTTGATGATGACAAAGAGTTGGCAGACAAGTACGCAGATACAAATGCGGACCCATATGCGGACGATGCATCAAATAACGAAAAAGAAAACTTGAACACTAAGACTGTGAACCGTGGCGACAAGTTGGTTTACCAAGTATGGTTGGATACAACTAAGTTTGACGCAACTAACAAGGACAACATCCAATCAGTAGGAATCTCAGATGACTACGATGAAGCGAAGTTGGAACTTGATTCTACTAAGATCAAAGCTTACGACTCAGTAACAGGCGCAGAAGTAACAGATAAATTCGATATCACTGTCAACAACGGTGTGATTACTGCAACTCTTAAAGATGGCTTCACTAAGTCACTTGGCGATGCAGAAAACACACAAGTCATCGACACAACTAAATTCGCATTTGGACGTTACTACAAGTTCGACATCCCAACAACAGTGAAAGCTGATGTACCTGGTGGTGTAGACATCGAAAATACTGCGGCTCAAGTAGTCAACTACTACAACCCAACTACTAAGAAAGTTGAAAAACCAAGCAAACCAACTGAAAAACGTGTAAACAACGTTCCAGTTGAGGTAGGATTCAACTTCACGAAACGTTTGGAAGGCCGTGAGCTTAAAGCTAACGAATTCAGCTTCGTGCTTAAAGATTCAACAGGTAAGACTCTTGAAACTGTTAGCAACGATGCATCTGGTAACGTTTCATTCTCACTACTCAACTTCAAGAAGGGTGACGAAGGCGTACACAACTACACAGTAGAAGAAGTTAAAGGCTCAGACGCAACCGTTACATACGACACAATGAAAGCGAATGTAACAGTCACAGTTAAACACGATGGTACTGCTAAAGTTCTTATCGCGACTGTAGGCGACATTGCGGATAAAGAATTTAACAACCGTGTAACACCTCCAGAAGAACCTAAGTTCCAACCAGAGAAATACGTATTGAATACAGCGAAATTCTCTATCACTGATAACAAGCTTCTTGATGATGATGCCGAGTTGACTGATAAATATGGTGAAACAAATACTGATCCATATGTAGACAAAACAGACAACAACGAAGCAGAAAACATCAATACTAAGTCTGTTAAACGCGGCGAAAAGATCTACTACCAAGTATGGTTGGATACAACTAAATTCGACGCAGCTAACAAAGACAACGTTCAAACTGTAGGAATTACAGATGACTTTGACGAAACTAAGGTTGATGTAGATGGTTCAGCAATCAAAGCTTACGATTCAGTAACTGGAGCTGATGTTACAGATAAATTCGATATCACTGTGAACAACGGTGTGATGACTGCAACTCTTAAAGATGGCTTCACTAAGTCACTTGGCGATGCGGAAAACACTCAAATCATTGATACAACTAAATTCGAATTCGGACGTTACTACAAGTTTGATATTCCAGCAACTGTTAAGAACGATGTTCCTGGTGGTGCAGACATCGAAAATACTGCGGCTCAAGTAGTTAACTACTACAACCCAGTAAGCAAGACAGTTGAAAAACCAAACAAACCAACTGAAAAACGTGTAAACAACGTTCCAGTTGAAGTGGAATTCAACTTCACTAAACGCTTGGAAGGCCGTGAGCTTAAAGCTAACGAATTCAGCTTCGTTCTTAAAGATTCAGAAGGTAAGACTCTTGAAACTGTAAGCAATGATGCGACTGGTAATGTTAAGTTCTCTAAACTTGAGTTCAAGAAAGGTCAAGAAGGCGTACACAACTACACTGTAGAAGAAGTTAAAGGATCAGACGCAACCGTTACATACGACACAATGAAAGCGAATGTAACAGTTACAGTGAAACACGATGGTACAGCTAAAGTACTTATCGCGACTGTAGGCGACATTGCGGATAAAGAATTTAACAACCGTGTCACTCCTCCAGAAGAACCTAAGTTCCAACCAGAAAAATATGTTGTTTC
>OBVV01000122.1_pt1 | contig 38156 bp, 15 predicted proteins | sample 1476221 | NCBI WGS metagenome assembly OBVV01 (sample SAMEA2580029, study PRJEB22360) | human gut metagenome | biome: human gut; feature: human-associated habitat; material: faeces | place: Denmark | collected 2008/2010 | reverse complement strand
TTGTCAAGTCTGGAATGTTTTCAACATTTGTGACCTTGCCACCTTCTGGAATCTTAATTCCTTTAGTGTAATCCTCTGGCGTTAATGGGGTAGAGGTGACTGGTGTCTCAATCTCTTTAACAGGTGTTACAGTTACTGGAACTTCTACTGTAATCACTTTTCCATTTGGTAATTCAACCGTTACCTTAACTGGATCTTTCTTACCTGGTGTTGTCAAGTCTGGAATGTTTTCAACATTTGTGACCTTGCCACCTTCTGGAATCTTGATGCCTTTTGTGTAATCCTCTGGTGTTAATGGGGTAGGTGTGACTGGTGTCTCTATTGAGACTGGAACAACTTCTACTACGTTAACAGGTACAGGTACCTCTTTAGTCGCAACTACTTTACCATCTTTCACATACTCTACCACTACTGTCGCTGGGATTTGTACACCAACTGTTGCTGTAGGTGGTACTGTTCCTGTTTTAACTTCTGTAACTGTTACAGTAACTCCTGATGGAAGCCCCTTCACGTTATTAGCTGCTTTTTCAGCCTGTTCTTTAATAGCTTTTTCTAGTTCTTGCTTATCACTATCTTTAAGAACTGTTACACCTTCTGGGGTTACTTTTGGTAATACTGTCACTGGGACTTTTACTGTCTCTTCACCATTTGCATACTTAACTTTAGTTGGTACTGTTACATCGGTTGCTCCAACTTTATCCTTTGTATCTGGTAAATCAGCTTCTGTTGGATCTTGTACTGTTCCACCTTGTCCTGGTGTTACTGCATCTTTTACTTTAGCTATTTCAGGTTTGTCGCCTTCAACAACGTATACTTGATCAGCATTTGAACCAACGACATTTACAGTAATTTCTGCATCTTTTGTATACTTAACGCCATCTACTGTATAGGTTACTGGGACTTTTACAGTTCCTTTGTTTGTTCCTGCTTCCGATGTAATGGTTGCAAGCACTTCTTCTGTAATCGCTCCAACTTCTACATCTTTGGCACCATCTGGTAATTTAGCTTTGAAATCTGCTGAGTTTGCTACTTCTTCCGCTTTAGCTTTAGCTACTTCTTTAACTTTATCTGTAGTTTCACCTTTTGGTACTGTTACTTCACCTTTAGCAACTGGCAATACTGTCACTGGAACTTTCACTTGTTCTGGATCTTTAATTCCGTCGTAAGTTACAGGGACCGTTACTTCTTTCTTACCTGTTGTTTTTGTTAGATCTTCTGGAATTACAGGATTACCTTTAGTTCCATTAGCTCCTGGTGTTACTGCATCTTGAACAGTTTTAGCTTCTACTGTATCACCTTCAAAGACTACCAATGATTTTGATGTTGAACCAACTACTGTTACAGGAACTTCTACTTCTTTAGTACCAATAACGTTTCCTTTTTCATCAGTATATTCAATAACAACTGTTGCAGGTTTTGGTTTACCTGTTTCAGTCACTTCAGCTGTTGTTGGTGTAGTTCCTGATTTAACTTCTTTAACTTTTACTGTCACACCTTCAGGAAGTTTATCTTTTGGTAATGCTGCAACTACTTCTTCAGCTTTAGCTTTAACTGCATCTTCTAAATTTTCGCTACCTTTAAGAACTGTTAAACCTTCTGGTTTCACTAATGGTAATACTTTCACAACTGCAGGTACTTCTACAAGTTTGTCTTCACCATTCTTAGCAACTACTGTTACCTTCTTGTCTCCAGGTGTTGTTGTATCAACTGGTTCTTTATACTCAAAGGTTGTTCCTTCTGGGTATTGCTCAGGGTTAATACTTTCACTTGCATCTGGTTGTGGTTTGGCAGGGTCTTCAAATACATATTGTGTCTCAGGGCTTACTACCACTACTTTAGCTGGTACTTCTACTAAAGTATCTCCATCCAATTTCGCTACAACGACTACATCTTTTTCACCCGCTGTTGTTGTATCAACCGGTTCTTTATACTCAAAGGTTGTTCCCTCTGGATATTCTTCTGGAGTGATACTTGATTTAGCATCTGGTTGTGGTTTGGATTTATCAGCTACAACAAATTGTGGAGTGCTATCAACTACACGAACAGTTGCAGGTACTTCTACAAGTACTTTATCCCCCTGTTTAACCACTACAGTTACTTTCTTATCTCCAGGTGTTGTTGTATCAACTTCTTCTTTGTACTCATATGTAGCATCATCTGGATAGTCTGCTGGGTCAATATTATCTTCTGGAGACGGTTGTTTCTTGTCTGCACTTACTGGAACAATTTGAGGATAGCCTGCAACAACTTTAATCGGTACATTAACAGTTTCTTCACGTTTATTATCCCCTGAACCGTATGTCACTGTCACAGGAGCTGTTAATGTGTCATCCCCAACTTTATCAGTTGTATCAGGAAGTTTAGTTTCATCTACTGTTTTCTTATTTCCTTTAGTAGTAACAGCATCTTTTAATTTTTCTAAAGATGGTTTATCTCCTTCTACTACATAAACAGGTTTTGCAGTTGAAACTTGTGGTTTCACTTTAATTGTAAACTCTTGATCTATTTCTTTCTTAGTATCAAACGTTGGATCCTGATCAAATGGATTATCTACAACATCATATCCCATAGATTTCAAAACATCAACACGTGCTTGAACTTTTTCTTCTGGAATTTTATCTCCTGATTTACCAGCAAGATCATCAATATTATATTTCGTATCTAATGGTGTTTCAACACCTTTATCATCTACAGAAACGAATTTAACTTTTGCTTTTTGATCATCTTTGTCATAGGTAATCTTGATATTTGCTTTTGGATCCGTAATTTTTGGTAGTTTATAACCTTGTTCTGGATTTGCAGGATTAACTGGTTCTAATGGTGTTCCATTTCCATCTTTTGGAGTATATCCATCTTTATGAGGAATAATTTGTGTAACTTCACCAGTCTTGGTTGGATCATTTGGATCGTTAGGGAATGGAATCGGATCTCCATCCTTACCAGTGGTTGGATCAACAGGAATCCAGCTTCCAATCTTCGTATAAGTAACTTTATCCGTTTCATCAGGGATTACTTTTGTATCTTTTGCAGGGGTTGCAGCTTCTTTAGCTGGAATTTCTTTTTTATCAGCAATATATCCTGGTAGAACATCTACTCCAACTTTATCCCATGTTTTATTTGGACTTTCCCAATCTGTATAGCTTACTTCTTTTGTGACAAGATTAACGGTTGCTTTTCTTGTGAATGGCACCGTTTGAACAGTATCATCCTTAGCTTTTTCTTCAGCTGCTGTATCTGAATCTTTCTTCACATAAGAAATCACACGTTTAGCGGTCGTATTCAAGTCAGATTCAGCCAAGCCTTCAGGCCATTTAAGTTCTGGGGTATCCCCATTTGGGTCTACTGGGCTGTCTTTTTCATGTGGTGTTGATGAAGGTACTTCAATAATTCTAGGTTTAACCACAATTTTAAATGTTTGAGAAGGTGCTGATGAACCATCTGTTGGGTTAATATCTTCCTTGTCATCAAATGTTGGGTGATGATTATCCTGAGTATGATAGTCATCATTTTCTACTTCATAACCTTGGTTCTTAAGTTCTTTGATTTTGTTGTCAATATCTGTATTTGCTGGTAATTCTGAACCAGATTTACCTGTTAAATCAAAGCTAGAAACCACTTCATTTGCGGCTCCATCGACTTTCTTCTCAATCACTACTTTAGCTGTTTGAGTAGAAGGTGTATACGTAATTGGTGATTCCCCAAATTTATCCGTTGGTGTAAATCCATCTGGAACTTTATAGCCTTGAGTTGGATCATTTGGATTTTTCGGTGTTAATTCTTGTCCATTATATACTGGAGTATAACCTGGAACATATGGAATCGTTACAGTACTAAAGTCACCTGGAACTGTTGGATCATTTGGGTTATTTGGATAAGAAATCTTATCTGGTGCTCCTTGTGGTTTCTTACCTGCTGGATAGTTTGGTACAAATGAGCCAATTTCTTTATAAAGAACTTTCTTCACTTCAGAAGTTGCTGTTCCATTTTGTGCTGGCTTAGGAGCATCTTTTTCTGGAACAAGTTTATCCGCATTATCCACTAATAAATAATTATTAATAACTGGAGATTCAACTGAGTTATACTTACCATTAGTACCATCTGCTTTAGCATCAGTTAGTTTATCCGCTTCATTGTAAACTTCCCAATCAGAGTAAGTTACTTCTTTTGTCTCAGGATTAACTGTTGCTGTACGTTTGTAAGTTACTTTTTGCACCTTTTCAGCATATAAAGGAGTAGCATTATCTTTGTTTGCATCTTCTTCTTTTAGATACTTAATTGTACGTGTAACTTCTTTAACTAAGTCCTCACGAGTAACTCCTGCTGGATATTTACCTAGATTTTCATCTCCTTCTTTTACAGGTGTATCTGCTGTTTTTGGAGATACTGGAGCTGTTGTGCTTGGATTTGTTGGATCAGTTGTTACTGTTGGATCTACTTTAATTAAGTCTAAGACATGAACAGTGACATTTGTTTCTGTTGATTTCTTACCTTCACTATCAGTTGATTGAACTTTTACAGTGTAGTCTCCAACTTTAGTTGTATCTAGGTTACCTGCATCACTTACTGCGATTGTTGGTTTAGTAGAATCAACACCATCACGATCATCTTCTAAGTCAGTTGCAGATGGTTTAGCTTTTTCTAGAACTTTATCATTATTCCATTTATCAGCTTCTTTAGTTTTATAAACGTATAAGTCTTTTTTCTCAACTGCTACTGTTGGAGCTTCGTTTAGAACATTAGCGTAAGCTGGATCTGATTCGTTACCTGCTTTGTCAAGCACAGTAACTTTGATACGTTTGTCCGGATTTGTTGTCTCATTCGCTTCCGTTAAATCTGTACCTGCTGGAACTGGAACAACTAATTTACCATCACGTACTTCAACTTTTGTTGCACCATTATACCAACCATCTGCTTTCTTCGTTAAAGTAATTGGTGTTTTAGTATTTGGTAAAGTAACTTTCAATGAAGTTAATCCACCAATTGCACGTTCAATATTTTTTACTTCTGTATCAGCATTTCTATTTGTTCCATTATTTTGATCATTGTCAGCGATATCTTGTTTTTCTCTAGGTACATCTGTTAAATTAGGATCTTTTTCTGTTGGTACAGAAATTAATAATTCTGTAGGTTGATTTTTATCAGTTTTTTCGCCATTAATACTATCTGTATGGACTGGTTCTACTGTAGGAGCAACAGGTTTAACAGTATCAATATAAATTGTTTTATTGTAATAATAATCAGGATTATCTGTATTTCCTAGTGCATTAAATGTATTTCTATATGGACTATTTGCATTTACAACACCTGTATTTTCTAATACTCTATTTCCTTGTAAATCTGTAAATCCTTCTTTAATTTCTGCAGTTACCTTAAAAGTAGCTGTCCCTTTGAAATTTTTTGCCGTTGTGAAATCAATACCGAATGTTCTTGTCCCATTCTTTGCTGGATCTGAATCCCCTGCATTGAATTTCAATCTAAGCGTTCTTGTAGCTTCATCATACGATACGACTTGGAAAGGACCAGGCCAATTCCATTCATTTGCTTTTTTTAGAGAATCTTTTAATTCGACACCTTCAGGAATTTTAATTGTGTATTCATAAGCACCGTACGTTGGTAACCCACCAACGTTTTTCACAGTAACTCTTAATTGACCGGATTCTTTGTCTTTATAGAGAGTGTCTTCTCCATAAGAGGATGTAGCATTATTACGAACAACATCTGTTGTCATTTCTAATGCAGCACCAACAGCTAAGTTGACCCCACCTACAAAATATCCATCTTCAATTTCTGTTTTACCATTTACTGGATAGGTCTTTTTAAATGCTGGTCCATCCTCTAGTGCCTTAATTGTTATTTTAATTTTTTTAGTCGTATTTGGAGTATTAATAATCGTTCTCCAGAATCCGAAACCATTACCATTCCCTCCATCACCATACGGAGTTGAAACGTGTGTTGTTTCACTATTATTATTCGCATCTTTCAGTGTTGTTAAAACTTCACCTGTGTCTGCATCTGTAACGGTAATTTCTACTTTTTCACCAGTACCAGCAGTACCCATATTCCCATATGCACCACCCGTTAATGCACTAAGATATAATCTAGAATTCGGATTGACATTAAATTCTTTCGAAATTTGTGTACCTTTTTTATTTAACTGAATATAATAGCCTTTACCGACAGCAGAATGTTCTGCATTATTTAAAGGAATACCAGGTACACTTGAGTAGTTGACACCATTTGCATAGTTTTGATTAGCTTTATTAGGCGCTAAAGGATTGTCTGGAGTAGGAGTATCGTTATACTGTCTATCAATACTTCCATTATTATCGTAAACTTTAGATGGTTTTGGTTCAAATCCAGCAGGTCTATCAGCCGCAACTTCTGTTGGAGCTTCAGGTTTGATAGCTGTTACATAATTATTTGTCCCTTCTATCTTCCAACCATCAATTTCATTTTCTATTCGTTTTTCTTTCCAATTGTAAGTAATTTTCCCTAACTTCACTGGGGCTGGATTTGGACTACTAGCATTATTTCTTGAATATTGATTTTCAACAGTTGCGGATTTTGTTTCAACATCTGGGGTATTGAAATCAATATCCCCAAATTGATTTTTCAAACTTGAAATAACGTTATCTACTGGGTTAGCTCCTACCCCCCTCTTATTATTACTTGTAGGACCTTCCGCTGCTTGTTCCCCTACACCAGTAGGAGTCGCTCTAAACCCACTTTCCCCTTTACCAGGAATTGCTTTTCCGTTTCGTGGATCTTGGTTTTTATTTGTTTTTTCTACTTTAGCTTCTGTTTCTGATTTATCTTCTACAGCAGGAGACACTTTTGGCATGCTCTCAATTACAAAAGCCTTTTCTCCTAATCTTGCAACAGTTTTATCTACCTCTGCCTGAGTTGCTTTATCATTTGCTGATAAAGCTTGAGCTTCTAATAGTGCTGCCTTTGCATCCTCAATAGTTTTTGATGTTTTATTACTAATTTCAACTTTATCGATAGCTGATTGAATACGTGAAATCGCTTCTGATAACTTACTAAAGTCTACCTTTGCAATATTTTCTGGTGCTACCCTATCTTCATTAACTAAAGCTTCAGCTGAAGTTACTACTGGTTTAGAAACTGGATCTTTAGAAGGAATTTCTTTTCCCTTAGCATCAGAGCTCGCAACATTCTCTTCATGATTTAGGTTTTCTTGAGATGGCGATGACTGTTGATTAGACAAATTTGAGCTCGTTCTTGCATCGTTTCCTTGAATAGTATCAGCTTTTGCAGTGGCTCCACCTCCAAACATCATAAGCGCTGCAATCGCTACTGATGCTGCACCGAAACTATACTTTCGGATTGAAAATCGTTGAACTTTTTGTCCATGATATTTTTTTATTCGTGAGTACATTACTACTCCTTTTCTTATATTTTTATTTACACCAAGAAAAGTCAGTAAAATCCTTAAATAGATACTAAGAAAATCCCTGACTTCACCTATTGTATAATATATATAATAACTCTATCTATTCACTATGTCAAGCAATTCGATATTTTAATCGATGTTGATATATAAAAAAGCAAAGATAATTAATAGCTTCAGAAATATGATTAATAACTTTCAAAAAAGCTTAAAAATTACCTCATATTTACATAGAAAAAGGAGCGGATATGATATCCTACTCCTTATTCTTATCAGAAAATCTAATTAAATTTAGTCTTCTTTTTTCTTACGAGCAACAAGCCCAAATCCGCTCAAGACACCTAAAAGTCCAAGCGCTGCTAGACTAGCATGATCTTCTGTACCAGTGTTTGGAAGCGCAGCTTGTCCTTTAGCTTCTGATGGAGCTTCACCATTTACTGGTGCTGATGGCATCATTGGTGCTCCTGGTTTTTCACCTGGTGTTGCAGGTTTCTCAGGTTTTTCCGGTGCCATCGGATCTGTTGGTTTTTCAGAACCTCTAGGTTTGAACACATGTAGTACATTTCCAGTACCTGTATTGATTGTTTCCACTAATTCATATCCAGGTACTTCTCCAGCTGGGTTATCTCCTTCAGCTAATGGTTTCAATGGTTTACCATTGACATCTACCCAGACTGTAGTTTTACCTTCTTTTGTTACTGGTTTGAAGATGTGAGTTACTTTACCTGTTTCTGGGTTTGTAACTGTTCCTACTAGTTCATAGTTAGGAATTGATCCTGCTGGATATGTTCCTGGTGTTACAGGTTTGATTGGGTTTCCTTTTTCGTCTACCCACTCAGTTGTTTTACCTTCTTCGATAGATTTCTTAACTTTTTCAGCTTCTTTCTTAGCATCTTCCTTTGCTTTTTCTTTTTGCTCTGGTGTTAAGTTTGGATCTTTATCGATGTTTTTGATCTTCTCTTCAAGTTCTTTTTCTACAGCTTTTTTAGCTTTTTCTTTGTCTTCTGGTGAAGGTGTAGTTGGCTTATCTTTATCATCTTCTGACGGAGTTGATGGTTTGTCTGGAGTTGGAGTGTCTTTCTCAACTTCTTTCTTACCATTTTCTTTAGCTTTCTCTACTTCTTCTTTAGAAGGTGCTTTGTCGATCGCTTTCTTAGCTTCTTCAGCGTCTTTCTTAGCTTCTTCTTTAGCTTTTTCTTTTTGCTCTGGAGTTAAGTCTTTGTTTTCATCAATTTTCTTAACTTTTTCTTCTAGAGCTTTATCAATCGCTTCTTTCGCTTTTGGCTTGTCTTCTGGAGTAACAGGAGATTTTTCTACATCCTCTTTACCTTTTGTAGTAGATTTTTCTACATCTTCAGGAGTTTTCGCTTCTTTCAATGCCTTCTTAGCTTCTTCTGCTGTTTTCTTAGCTTCTTCAAGAGCTTTTTCTTTCTCTTCGTTTGTTAACTCAGGGTTCTCTTTGATCTTGCTTTCTTTTTCAGATAAAGCTTTATCGATTGCTTTAGAAGCTTCTTCTTTGACATCTTTATAAACGTAAGTTACTTCTGTAGTTCCTTCGGTTACTTTACCAGATTCTTCACCCTTAGTTGAAGTTGGTACAAGTACGTATACTTTACCATCTTTTGTAGTGATTGTAGCTGGTTTGTTATCAGTTGTATCATAAGCTGAGCTTACAGATCCGTCAGTCGTATCTTTAACGTCTTCCGCGATTGTGTTACCTGCTTCATCAGTGTAGTGAACGACTACGTTTCCTTTCACTTCTTTGTATACATATGTTACTTCTGTAGTCTTACCTGCTTCAACAGCACCAGTTTCGTTACCTTTAGTTGATGCTGGTACTAATTCGTATACTTTACCTTCTGGAGTCGTGATACGAGTTGGTTTCATATCGTTATCAGAAGTATCGTATTTAGCTCCTGGTTTTCCGTCTTTTGTATCAACAGCGTCTGCTTGAAGAGTGTTTCCAGCTTCGTCTACGTAATGAACAAGAACGTTTCCTGCTTTTTCGTATACATAAGTGATTTCTGTAGTACCTTCTACAACAGCTCCGTTTTCTGGCTTAGAACCGTCTTTCAATTCTTTAGCTGTTAAGTAGTAAACAGTGCCATCTTTTTCAAGTTTAGCTGGCTTGTTGTCAGTTGTGTCATATTTCTCACTTAGTGATCCATTTTCTACATCTTTCGTATCTTCAGCAAGTGTGTTTCCTTCTGTATCAACGTAGTGAACGACGACATTACCAGTGATTTCTTTGTAGACGTAAGTTACTTCTGTAGTTTCTCCAGCTTTAACTTTACCAGTTTCATCACCTTTAGTTGATTGAGGGATTAATTCGTATACTTTTCCTTCTGGAGTAGTGATACGGTTTGGTTTCATTCCGTTATCAGCAGTGTTGTAGTCAGCGTTTGGTTTGCCGTCTTTTGTATCAACAGCGTCCACTTGAATAGTGTTACCTTTTTCATCAGTGTAATGAACGACTACTTGTCCAGCTTTTTCGTAAACGTATGTTACTTCAGTTTTACCTTCTACTACGTCTCCGTTTTCTGGTTTAGAGTCATCTTTAAGAGCTTTTTCTGTTAAGTAGTAAACAGTTCCGTCTTTTTCGATTTTCTCTGGTTTGTTGTCAGTTGTATCGTATTTAGCGTTTAAAGAAGCACCTTTCGTATCTTCTTTATCTTCAGCAATGACGTTACCTTCTGTATCAACGTAGTGAACGACTACATCACCAGTTACTTCTTTATAAACGTAGGTTACTTCTGTAGTTCCTTCAGTAACCTTACCAGTTTCAGCACCTTGAGTTGCTGTTGGTACTAATTGGTAAACTTTGCCTTCTGGAGTCGTAATACGTTCTGGTTTCATTCCGTTATCAGAAGTATCATATGGTGTGCTAATTGATCCATCTGTTGTATCTTTAGCATCTTCAGCAATTTTATTTCCTGCCTCATCTGTATAGTGAACTACTACATTACCTTTAACTTCTTTATAAACGTATGTTACTTCTTTAGTTTGACCTGATTCTACCGTACCTGTTTCATCACCTTTAGTTGATGCTGGTACTAGTTCGTATACTTTACCTTCTGCAGTTGTGATACGAGTTGGCTTCATTCCGTTGTCTGCAGTATTGTACTCAGAACCTGGTTTTCCATTGTCAGTGTCTTTAGCACCTGAAGCAATATCTTTACCATCTGCAGTTCCTGTTAATGGAGTTCCATCTTCTGTTTGGTAATTAACGATTACTGATCCAGCTTTTTCATAAACGTAAGTTACATCAGTTTTACCTTCTACTACGTTTCCTGTTTCTGGTTTAGAACCATCCTTAAGTCCAGCTTTAGTAATGTAGTATACAGTTCCGTCTTCTGCAGTGATTTTTTCTGGTTTGTTATCAACAGCAGTGTCATATTTTTCGCTTAGAGATGCACCTTTAAGGTCATCTTTGTCAGCTGCGATTGTGTTACCTTCTGTGTCAACATAGTGAACTACTACGTCACCAGTAACTTCTTTATAAACATAAGTTACTTCTTTAGTTTCTCCAGCTACTACTGTACCTGTTTCATCACCTTTAGTTGCTGTTGGTACTAGTTCATATACTTTTCCTTCTGCAGTTGTGATACGGTTTGGTTTCATTCCGTTATCAGAAGTGTCATATGCTGATCCTGGTCTTCCATCTACAGTGTCTTTTGCACCTGAAGCTACGTTAGCACCAGCCGCGTCTACACCTACTATTGGAGTTCCGTCTTCTGTTTGATAGTTAACGACTACTTGTCCAGCTTTTTCATAAACATAAGTTACTGTAGTTGTTCCTTCTACTACGTCTCCAGTGGCTGGTTTAGAATCATCTTTCAATTCTTTAGCTGTTAGGTAGTATTTAACACCGTCTTTGGTGATTTCAGCTTTTTTGTGGTCTGCTGTGTCGTATTTAACGTTTAGAGAAGCATCTGTTTCGTCTTTTTCGTCTTCTGCGATTACGTTACCTTCAGTATCTTCATACTTAACGACAACATTACCTTTTACTTCTTTATAAACGTAGGTTACTTCTTTCGTTTCACCTGCAACAACTTTACCAGTTTCTTCACCTTTAGTTGCTGTTGGTACTAATTCGTATACTTTACCTTCTGCAGTTGTAATATGGTTTGGTTTCATTCCGTTGTCTGCAGTGTTGTAGTCAGTTCCTGCTTTAGCGTCTGTAGTGTCTTTAGCACCTGAAGCTACATTTGCACCATCTGCAGTACCTGTTAATGGAGTTCCGTCTTCTGTTTGGTAGTTAACGATTACTGATCCAGCTTTTTCGTAAACGTAAGTTACTGTAGTTGTTCCTTCTACTACGTCTCCAGTAGCTGGTTTAGAACCATCTTTCAGTTCTTTAGCTGTTAAGTAATATTTAACACCATCTTTCTCGATAGATTCTTTTTTGTGGTCAGCTGTATCGTATTTAACATTTAGAGAAGCATCTGTTTCATCTTTTTCGTCATCAGCAAGTGTGTTACCTTCAGTATCTTCATACTTAACGACAACATTACCTTTAACTTCTTTGTAAACGTAGGTTACTTCTTTAGTTGTTCCTGATTCAACCTCACCTGTTTCTTCACCTTCAGTTAAGTCTGGAACTAATTCGTATACTTTGCCTTCTGCAGTTTTAATACGAGTTGGTTTCATTCCATTGTCTGCAGTGTTATAAGCTGTACCTGGTTTACCATTATCAATGTCTTTTGCACCTGATTCTACAGTTTTACCAGCTCCATCTTCGTCTACTACTGTTCCTGCAAGTGGAGTTCCATCTTCTGTTTTGTAGTTAACGATTACTGATCCAGCTTTTTCATAGATGTAAGTTACTTTTGTAACACCTTCTACTACTGTTCCTGTTTCAGCTGGTGATGTAGTTTCTGTACCATTTACAGATGTCATTGTGTTTGCTTCGTTTAGGTAGTAAACATTTCCTTGTGCATCTGTAAGTTTTTGAGGTTTTTCAGTTTCATTTTCTTTAGTGTTGTAAGGTACGTTTTTAGAAGCTGTAGTACTACTTACAATTACATCATTTCCATCAGCATCAACATAGTATTTCTCAGTTACTACTTCAGCTACTGTTTCAGGAGTATCAGTGTAAGGAGCTTTTAATTCTGTTCCGTCTTCTGTTTGGTAGTTAACGACTACAGAACCTTTTTTCTCGATTTCACGAGTTTTTTCTTCTGCATAAGTGTAAGTGATTGTTGTAGTACCACTTGCTAAACGGTATGCACGAAGAGGAGTGATTTCGTCACGGTAAGAATACTCTTCAACTTCCGGCGAAGGATCAGAAAATTTAAGAAGAAAATCACTACTATCTTCTAAAGTACTTGTTTCTTGATCAGTAACGCTTGCTATATCAGCTGTTATATCACTTGTAGGTCTTCCTTTATCATCAACTTGATCTCCCTTATCAGCACTAATCTCCAGAGGACCACCAGTTTTTGCCGCCATTCCTAAAGTAATATATCGTTTGAAATTAAGGAGGTTATCTTCAAATCCTTTTTCTTGAAGATATGCAAGATAGTTTTTTACAAGAGTTTTGTTTGCTTCTCCTGTTAAAGTATCTGGAGCCGCTTTAAAGTTTTGTACCATTGCATATGTTCTATTTAAAGTAGCCCCAGTTCCATCTTTATCATCTGCTACATTATCACTAGATGACAATTGTATCTGTGCTGTTAAAGAGAAACTCTCAGTTTTAGCTGTTACATAGGTATTTTTCTCAAGGACGAAAACATAATCACCTTCTTTGATTCCACCATCAGCTGTTACGTTAGCTGAAGTGAAGTTTTTTGCTGTTGCTTCTCCAGCTTTGAAAGCTTCTATCATCTTAGCATCAGAAGTGATCGCACCTGAATCAGCTTGTACATATTTACCATATGTTCCTTTTCCTGTTTGTTCAACAATCCAAGCTTTTCCACCAGGTTTTACAGTATCATAAGTGATTTTACCTTCTGCGTTACTTAACCCTTCTGGAGTCAATTTCGCAGTTACATCACCTAGAGTTGTGTCAGAGTACACTCCTCCACCGTTTCCAGTAGTTTCAACCTTAGGTTCTCCGATTAGGTGGTAAGTCTTCCCATCTTTTTCGATTGTTTCTTTCTTACCATTTTCTTTAGCGTCGTTTAGGTCGCTAGCTTCTGCATCACCACCTGTAGTTCCTTTGAAAACTTCTCCTGATTTACCGTATACATCGTATGGTGTTTCAATCGTTTTATCAGCACCAGAGTTTTGGTTTTTGTTTTCTTCTAATACAGTATTACCCTCAGCAGTTACATATTTGTAGTCTACTTTTCCAGTTTTAGTAATTGTATTTGTTCCCTCTGCAGTTGGATCAGTTGAAAATGCCCTACCTGCATCTGGGTTCTCAATATTAGCTGTATCTACAATTACTGACCCCTTATCATTTGAGATCGTTGTTGTGTTGTCGCTGTTTTCTGTCATCGCTGCTTCTGCAATATGGGGTTGTCCTGCCATTGCAAGGGCTGCACCGACAATCAGACCGACTGTACCGATTTTGACTGAGTCTGAACGACCGTCTTTAAACTTACGAATGGAAAATTTTTCTTTTTTATTTATAAACATTCTTAGTATCCTTTACTTTTATTTTTTGCATGATTCTTGATTTCATAATGTTGTTATAGTAATAAATAATTAATAAAACCAGAAACCTCACTCTTCCATTTTAACACTTTAAAACCTCCTATACAAGGAATTTGAGTGCTTTTTAATCATTCAAACTATAGTTTTTCGCTATATTTATATATAAAAAATCCATACAGATGTATGGGTTTACATATTTTAAAATATACATTTATGCTACCAGCCAAGTGAAACCCTTTCGAACTGACAACCTAAGCGTCGCAATTCTTTTTGACGGTCCTCATAGTAGGGGAGGGAAATGCCTGTAATGGTCACATGGGGAAGGTCTTTCAAGTGGAGGCTGACTGATGAGGTAAAATGATAGACATGAACGAACTCGTATTCTTGAAAGAGTTGGGCTAGGACATCTTCAAAGATGAGCTCCGTCTCCAAGTAGGTCACATCAGGGATAGTGAAGGTTTCCTTGGGATGGGGTAGATAGAGGTCAATGGCCAGGGCCTTGGCATAGGTACTGATAAAGCGGATAGAGATCTGGTCGTCCTCTTCAGAGAACTTTTGTCCCAGTAGGACCTTGACTGTTTTGCCATTTGAAACGGGTGCTTGGGGCAGGTCAAAAAAACGCTCCAGATAGACCAGCTTCTCTCTAGCCACGACATGGTAATCACTGCGATAGAGGGTATAGTGCTTTTCCGTTCTCTCAATCAAATCATCTCTGGTCAAGCCCAAAGAGCCCACCTGACTGGGTTGAAGGGGCCAAGCATACATACCCAAGGGATAAATATCCGCATAGCCATCATCGAAACTCATGAGGTGCTGGTAGGTCGAACTAGCAACCAAGTCCAGAATCAAGCTATTGTCAAAACTAGCATAAAAGATAGTGTCATAGTCTCCCGCCAGCTCCTGACAGATCTGAGCCAAGCCCTCTGCCGTTTGAGGATAATAGACATGGTCAAAATCCTTAGCATAATGTTCCTGACGAGCATTTTTTACAGGACTGACATAAAGGCTGACAAAATCCTGATTAGGATAGAGTCCCTTGATATGCTGGGCAATCTTGGCCTGCAAGGGCGTTGTGGCAATGATGAGGTGTTTCATCTCTTTGATTCTCCTAGGTGGTGATGGTGCAGCAAGGTCTCAACGACTTCAAAATCCAAGGCATCGTCGATATCATAAGAATAGAGTTTGGGCATTTCATAGGCTACTGTCTTATCAGTATAAAAGGTCTCATCTCGTAGGTAAAGGTCCTTGCGAGAAATCCAGATACTACCGTTGGGATAGTAATAAACAGGCTCTTTTTGCCGAGCATAGTGCTTGGAAACTTGAGGCGGACGAATAAAAGCTGACTCCCCTAGCTGCAAGAAAAGACTACGACTCTTGTCTGCCTTAACACAAGAAATCAAATGGTCGGCGCCAGACTGATAGTAGAGCTGGTAGGACTCGATGAGGTGCCCCACCTCTCTCAGGGGTGAGGTCACCTGTAGATTCACAAAGACCTGGTCTTCCTCAAAGGGCTGCAAAAAGTCGCGTAAGGTCTCTAAGCTAGAGGTTGTCGACAAGGCCAATTCTTTTGGTCTGTGGACACAACGAATCTCTGGATAGGCTTGACGACAGAGTTCTAGATAGGCTTGTGAATCTGAGGAAACCCAGATGTCACTAAATAGCTTGGAGGCTAGAGCGACTTCGATGGTGTAGAAAACCAAGGGTTTGCCTGCAAGAGGTTTGATATTTTTATCCATTAAGCCGCGTGAACCCGAACGGATTAAAATGACGGCTATGGGTTTAGATTTTGCTTTCATATAGTCTTCCTAGAATTGAGATAAAAAGAGCAGATAGGGTGGTGATGATGCTATTTAACCAAGGAGTGGGATTGGCAAAGAAACCACTGTAATGATAGAGAACCAAGACTCCTAGACTAAAGACCAAATAGATTTTGGCTAGTGGTAAACTCGGTTTTTTGAGGAGTAAGACCAAGAGATACAAACCACCTATCACACCTAGTGTCAGGCCCATAAAGCCGTTAATCCACTCATAGATGGAGTAGATTTCTGCATTCATGAGTAAGATGCAGAGGAGCCAGGACAAGCCTGCTAAGGCAAAGGATAGGATACTTGGCGACCAGCGAATCTTTGTCCAAGCGAAATCCAACTTCAAGCAGGTCACGATTGCATTCATACTGGACGAGACTGTGGATTGGCCCGCTGCCAAGAGAGCCAGCATGATGAAACTGCCAAACCAAGGTGCCAGACCCTCCCGAGCGTAGGCGATGAGAACGGGATTGGTCGATGTGGTGGCGAAATTTTCCTGACGAATCAAGCCTCCAATCAGATACAGTAAACCGGCAATCCCAAAGGACAAAAGGCCCTGTAGCCATAAGATTTTTCCAATCTTCTGACTCCCCATTTCGCTATTAAAACGTTGGACGATGTCCTGTGAGGAAACGTAGGAAAACAAGCTGCTAAAGCCTGCTCCTGCAACTAAGATGAAGACCGTATGCCCATCTAACGTCTCTGCAAAGTGAGATAGCTGCTGACTGCTGTTTACGACTAGACCAGATTGAGCAATTCTTGGTAGAAAGAGGGCCAGTATAGCCAGCAGGACCAAGCCTTGAAAAAAATCCGTCCACAGCACAGTCAAGAGACCACCCCTTGCCAGATAATAGACCGTCAAGAGAAGGAGTAAACCTGACAAGACCAGCTGATTGATTGGGATAAAAGGCTCTAAGGCCTGAGACAACAAGTAGGTCACCACTGCTATTCTCCCCAACTGGTAGAGGATGAAAAGACCTGAGGCCAGTGAACGAATGCCAGTCGATTGAAACTTGTCCTCTAAAAGATGATAGGCTGTCTCGTAGTTTCCCTTTTGATAGAGTGGCAGAAAATAGCGATGAGCCAGTGGAATAGCTAGAAAAATCCCGCACTGGGCAAACCAGAGATAGGACCTACCTGTATAGGCATTCCCTACCAGAGTCAGAAAGGAAATAGGGCTGAGCAAGGTCGCAAAGACCGAGAAGGCCAAAACGGTCACAGGAACAGCTTTCTTAACCTGATAGTAGTCCTCTTCGCTCCCTTTTTTCCGATAGGCAATCCAGGAAATCAAGCAGAAATAAAGCGATAGGGTGACTAGAATTCCCAACATCCTAGAAATTCCTATCCAATAGTTCTCTGTATATTTGAGCTACTGTTCCCAGAGAATAGCGAGAGGCTAAGGCTAGATTTTTTTCATTTAATTGATAAAAATCAGGCTGTTCCATCTCTTCTATCATTTGAATCAATTGTGCCTTATTTCTGAAAAGTCGGATGGCATCTGACTGATCGGCATAGACACGATGGGCAATCTCCACATCTGATAACAAGGCTAACAAACCTTGATTGAGGGCTTCGACGCAGGCGTTGGCAAATAATTCTGTAAAACTAGCCGACAGGTAGCACTGGTGGAGGTGGTAAGGAACCTCATCGACAATGCCTTTGAAGTGAATGGTTGGTGGCAGGTCGTAGCGATTGCGCAGTTCCTCCAGACGCTCCTCTGTACCACCATAAAAGGTAATCTGGGACTTGGAGCCACGTTTGTAGAGTTCGATAAAGGCTTCGATGACAAACTCAACATTCTTGCCTTCTCCCATATGCCCCACTAAGCAATAGTCCAAAACAGGTCCGATTTTTCTTAGCTGACCTAGTTTTTCTGTAAACATGGGTGGCAGGAATCTTGTCTGGTAACCTTCTTGCGCCAAGCTTTCTGTCAACTTTTCACTGGCAACTAGATATCTGTTTGCCTTGCGTAGATTGGCGAGGCGTAAGTCTCGCATGATATTTTCATGGACAACTTCATAGTAATTTTTATCCGTGTTTTCCATGTAACGCCAGAGGCTAGGTTTGGGAACGATTTGTTGGTCACGGATAAAGAGGTCGGTTTGCTGAGCCCATCTAGCTAGGAACTTGACCAGCAAGTCTTCCTCAGAACAAATTTCTCCCTCAATGCGGTAGATATACTCTGGATAAAAGATGGTGACAGGTGAGGGTTCTTTGAAAGGATCGATATAGCGTCCTTCAAGAGCCAGTTCTCCATTTTCATGATACCAACGAAGTTCCTTTTCCTTGAAATCTTCAAACAAGAAAGGTCCCTTGGTATAGTAATATCTTCCAGAGCCATCTCCAAGGGTAACAGAGGCCACAAAGCCATCTTCATTGAGCTCGACCTGATCTCCGTCTGCTAGTGTTAGACTTTCTGGTCTTACAGTCAAATCTGCATGCCCCATATCTGAAAAGCTATGAGGAACGCAGAGCAATTCTTTTTCTAAAAATCCTAACTTGATCAAGTCTTTCTTCCAGTCAGGACGAAGCTGAGGGCTCGACACTATGTGGACATACTCCAGACCCAAATGTCGGGCTATGCGAGCGCGATAGGCCTGAGTGCTCTCAAAACCGTAGCGATGGATTTCCTTGGCTGGATGGATAGTGATAATTCTCGACATGCTATACACTCTTTCTCTATTATTTTCTGTTTACAAACGAAAAACCACCCTCACAAAAAGGCGAGGGTAGTTCATCCGTTACAATGCTTGGGGATTTCCTAGCAAGTTCCCCCTCAAAAGGACTTTATGCTATTCTATCACAAAGACCGACCATCTGCAAGATAGACTGACTTAGGCAGGATAGCTTGAGGGAGTTTTCTTATGATTTATAAATCGATTCTCTGAAATCATCTGTGCTACGTAGGTAGGCATTATAGATTTTTTGTTTCAAGAGATGTACCCAGCTTGCAGGAGCATGGCTTGTCGTACGGTCAATATTAGCCACATCTTTTGCCACTGCTTGATCGATGAGTTCTTGCATTTGAGCTGCTGAACGAATTGTAATCTCCTTGCTGCTGTTTGGTACACCAAGTTCGTACTGAATGGTGATTGGTTTCAACTGGTCTTGCTTCCGAATACGTTGATCAAACATATCCTTCTTGAACTCAGCCCATGAACCATATTTGTTGGCAAAGACATTTTTCAAGACGAGGCTATCAGTGATGAGTCCCACATCTTTTCGGAGCCAATCTGAATAGGTAATGTCCCCATTGCGTTTAGCTTCTTCTGCATATTGGTTCGATACATATGGTAAGAAACCATCTTGGTAACCTTTTTCTGCCAATAATTCGTAGGCTGTCTTTCTAAACATGACATCACCAGGCGCACCCTTTGGATTGCTAAGGGCCGCATAAATCGGTGAGAACATACTGATAAGATGATAGCCATTACGAGTATAGTCGCTCTTATCACGGTAAGCCCGACGGTTGATGATATCATTGTCAATCAAGGCATTGAGACTGGTTAGTTTGCTTACTTCTGTATCTGTCAGTGGACGAACAGAGTTTCCTGCATGCGTTTGTTTATGGTACTTGTCCTCAATGTAGAAATTCTCTATTTTTCTAAACCATTTTTTCTTAACATCGTTAGACTTAGTTAAAATGGCATTGGCTTCCATAGCGTCCAAGGTGTACAAGACATCGTACATACCGTGAACATACTCTTGCAAGGCTGCCGCTGATGTAAAGCGGCTTGTCGGGTCATAAGTATGCAAGCGAGTTGGTGAATCCTTATCCCCTTTATAGAGGGTATTCAAGACAATAGCATCCTTATCTAGGTTGTCAGCAGATTGTAACAGACCTAGGGCATACAACTCTGCTCCCAATCCTTCACGACGACCTTTTCCTTCAAAGTAAATATGTCCGTCAGAATTGTGAACCATTTCATGAGTATAGACAGATGTTCCGTATTTATCCAACAAGCGGTCGCTGACATAGTGAACCTCAGAACCGTTGGCATAAGCTCCAGCTCCCTTACTTTCCCCATACCACTTACCAGTTGGTCCAAAGAAGTTGTAGATCGAATCAATGGTCTTATCAGACAGGGTAGCCCAATAATACTTGCTATTGCTATCTTTCATACCAAAGCCATCTGAAACCATGATCGAACGGAAGAGTTTTTCTTTGTATTCCGGTGAAAGGAGATGGTACCAGATATCGTAGTGGTCTCGTTGCCATTCAGCCGACTGGTTGACCTTAGCACGAACATACTGACGCAGTTCTTCTCCTGACAAGACTGTATTATTGACACGGTCACGGTAGCGTTCGTAGCCACCAAAGGCCAAGGTAGAAAGGTTTGAAATCACATAAACATCCTCTTCTGGCAACGTTAATAGCGGTAGGAGCATGTTTTTTAATTTCCAACTTGGGGCCGTAATACGGTCATAGACTCCCAGTGTATATTTACTATCCGGTGTAGCTGACTCTTGTTTGGCACGCACTTCTGGAATAGCTGATTTGCTCTCTACAATATAGGCCTTGCTATTTGTCTTCAACCATTCATTATTGGTTTTAATTGGTAGGAAGAGTTTTCTGTAAGACTCTAGTAAATCAGTCACTGTCTTACGACCTTTTGCAGCGGCCAACGTTGTTTCATAGGCACTTGTATTATTTGATGCCTTGAGATTTTCCATACCGCTCTGACCTAGGGCAATGATGGTATCCAAGGTTGAAGCTTTGCTATTGCCGTCAAAGTCAAATTTATAGGTATTGAGGTCCTTGGTATTGATGTGATCATAGTTGATATTGTACCAGCGATTGAGGTAGGTCAAACCAAGCAAGAAAGCTTCCTTGTTATTCTTGATTTTCTCACTGATGTAGGTTGCTACACTATCTCCCATCGTATTGATAGACTTGTCCATGGCTAGTACTTTACGGAGATGTTCACCGATATTGGCCTTGACTTTTTCAAATTCTTTATCCAAATATAGTGGATCAAGTGAAGCATCTGCCTCAATACCAAGGACTTTTCTCATGGCTGCTGAGTCATATTTGACCCCTTGCAAATCTGCTAAAACCTGATCGGTCACTTTCGTATAGTCAGATAAAAAGGCCTCTGGTGTAAATATAAAGTTTTTACCTGCTATACTGTACTCTGCAATTTGTGTGTTTTTGAAGTTTTCTTTGTAGTTGACATCTAGATAACTGATTGTATTATCAGCAAAATGCAACATAAGCTTATTGATAACTGCTTTATTGGCCTGAATATCTGTGATGATGTCATTGTCCTTCATTGGTACAACATCCAGCAGTTCTGTGGTATAGAGCTTATCAGTAGGATCGACTTGATTTCCATAGTGAACCACTAACTCTTTGTTGTAGAAAGGCATCAATTTCTCGATATTGTGATAAGCAACTTTTCGACTAGCTTGGCCTTGACTTAACTGAGTATAGTCCACACTTCGTTGATTGTCCTTTAGCGTTTGACCTGTATCGTCTAGTGTCACTGTCATACCATAAGACTGGACCTTTTCTCTAGCCTGATCTTGGGTGATTGGAGTCGCATAAAAATCGGCCTTCTTGTTCTCAACAACAGTGCTAGCATCTTTGATGTCCGCTCCCTTATATTGGTCTCCTGTGATGCCATAACCATCTCCAGTATTAACCATGCTAACGACATGATGGATACGACCATTTTGCCATGTAGAGCCAGCTATACCTCCGACACGTGGATAGGTTGTCGTATTGAGGATGGTTCCACTTGCTAGTGCATGAGAGACCAAAGCACCACTTTGAACTTTCCCTACAATACCTCCAGCAAATTGGTCATTGTTGCGGGCATTGCTAGAAATACTTGTATCAACAGCTACCTTATCAATCTTAGCCTTATTACCAGATAAGAGTCCTGCTATACCTCCCACATAGTAAGGAGAAGCATCCGTATGCTTGGCCTGAATGCTACCTGTAAAGGAACTATTAGTAATTTCTGTATCTTGAGCCTTCGCTACCAAACCTGCAACTGACTTGCTACCTGTCAATTGACCTTCTACAGCTACATTACTAATCTGACTATTAGTAGCTACTTTTGCTAGGCTGGCTGTGTCATCTTGACTCTTAATCGCTACTGCTTTAAGGTCAATATCTTGCACAGTAGCCTTGGTCAAATTATCAAACAAGGCTGTCTTCAGGTCATAAATCGCAAATGGCTTCCCATCACTCGTACCGATAAGATGACCAGTGAAATTACCTGTCACATAGCTGGTTTGTCCCTTAGCTAAGGATACCTCATCGGCTGTCATATCAGCCCCCAGTTTAAAGGTTCCAGCGAGATTGCCTTGCATGGCAGCAACCAGTTTCTTGAAGGAAGTATAAACTCCATCCTTGGCAAGTTTTTGCTTATCCACTGTGAAGCTATAGTTATCCTTGTATGCTGAACCTTCCTCTTGAACCAGTTCGTTGAAGGCAACGGTTACCTTATATTTCCCATCAGCTGTTTCCTTAATAGAGCTAACTGGTAACAACATTTCCTTCATCTTGTCTGATTTGACTTTGACAAAATAAGGTGACAAGTCGCTTGGTACTTCTGATAGGTTCAGATAACGACGGTAGTGACCATCTTCCTTACCATAGAGACCAACCTCATCTATATCTTTGATTTCAATTTTCTTATAGTCTAACTGAAAATCTTTCGTCAATACTTCTGTACTTTCCTGATCAGATTGACCTAGATTATAGGTTAGATAAGTCTTAATTGTATAAGGAGTATAGTAGTCCAAACCATCAATCGTTTGCTGAACGGATAAATCTTTCAAATCCACTTCTTTAATCAGTGTTCCATTTTGAAAAATTTGGGCCTTGGCCTTAACAAAAGCAGACGTTGGGTCATCTAAGCGGTAGTTGACTGCTACTGCTTTTTTGCTCTCATCTTTAACCAGATTAGTAATTTCAACTGTTGGTTTGGTTTTAACAAGACTACCAACCTTGACAATCTCTTTGGTTGGTTCTACTTCTGTACGTGAGATTTCCTTGCTAGCTTCCACCTTACCATCTACGAGATAATCTTCATACTCGATTGTCCGTAAACCGTCTTTTCCTTCCTGAGCAATTTCTCGATGATTTTTTAAGATAGTCGCATCTTCAATTTCTTCAGTTTCATGAGGAATGGTTTCTGTTACTGTACGATGATTGCTTGTCAAAGGCAGTTCAGGAAGAGTCTCTACTACAGCAGCCTCACCCTCGTGACCCGACTCTTGGGTACCTTGAGTGCTGATTGGATCTGTATACGCTGGTTGAACGGGTTGAACTAGTGCCTCACCATCATGACCTGACTCTTGTGTACCTTGAGTACTGATCGATGCTGTGTAGGCTGGTTGAACGGGTTGAACTAGTGCCTCGCCCTCATGACCGGGCTCTTGCGTACCTTGGGTACTAATTGGAGCTGTGTAAGATGGCTGAACGGGTTGAACTAAGGCTTCACCCTCATGGCCGGGCTCTTTCGTGCCCTTACTGCTAACAACTTCTGTAGACTCTGGCACTGTTGGCTCAACTGGAGCTCCCTCCTGAGGACCTGTGTAAACTGGTAGTTCTGATTGAACAAGGGATTCGCCTTCATGACCTGACTCTTGTGTGCCTTGAGTACTGATCGATGCTGTGTAGGCTGGTTGAACTGGTTGAACTAAGGCTTCACCCTCATGGCCGGGCTCTTTCGTGCCCTTACTGCTAACAACTTCTGTAGACTCTGGCACTGTTGGCTCAACTGGAGCTCCCTCCTGAGGACCTGTGTAAACTGGTAGTTCTGATTGAACAAGGGATTCGCCTTCATGACCTGACTCTTGTGTGCCTTGAGTGCTAATTGGGTCTGTATACGCTGGTTGAACGGGTTGAACTAGAGCCTCGCCCTCATGACCTGACTCTTGTGTACCTTGAGTACTGATTGGTGCTGTGTAGGCCGGTTGAACTGGTTGAACTAGAGCCTCGCCTTCATGACCTGACTCTTGTGTGCCTTGGGTGCTAACGGGTTCTGTATAAGTCGGTTGAACGGGTTGAACTAGGGCATCGCCCTCATGACCCGGCTCTTGGCTCCCCTTTGCTTGCACTACAGTTTCATTGTTTTTTTGTAGTTGAGACTCTATAGGAGAAGGTGTTCCTCCTTGTTGTTCCTCTATCGTTGAGCTATCTACATTTTCTAAGTTAGACTTGCTGTCATGCGCCTTCTGTTTATCTGATTGCTTAACAACGTCTACTTTATTTTTCACATATCCTATGTATGTATAACCAGGAATATCAACCGGGGCTGGCAAGGCATCTCCTGCCTGAACCGATAGTTGGGTGTTATAAGCAGCTAGTGTTTCGCTAGTCAAGGCAAGGGCAGTTGGAGACAGCAACTGACTGCCTAGAGCGCTTACTAACAAGAATCGACTAATCTTGCTCTTGCCATCACGTCCCTTAAGAACTACTACAATCAATAAACTAAGGCCTGCCACCAAGGCAACAGTCCCTAATGAAGAGCTGGTCCCCGTATTGGGCAATACTTGATTGGCTCGATAAACCAGATAGTAAGTCGCATCAGATTCTTCCGCTACTTGTGGTAGGGATGTAACTAAGAGAGCCTTCTCTTCATCAGTCAAATCAGACTCTAAAACATATGTATAGTTAACGGTATGAGATTCTTGGGCAGATACCGTCTGTAGGCCAGTTCCCATCAAAAAGAAACACGCAACTGCTACAGATACAAGGCCAACTGCCAATTTTCTTAACGAGAAATTCTGTCTTTCTTCTCCACTAGTTTTGAAATTCATATTCCCCTCTTTTACATCATTAAATTAGTATGTTGATTTATAGTAAAATACACAACTCTTTCTATTATACATCAACTTTTCAAAAGATTCTAGGGATAGATATGCAAATAAGGGAATAATAAAAGGCATTCCTAAAATTAGATACCTAACTGCTGGAATGCCTATCATATTTCTAAATGTTTACTTCACAACAAGCTCATAACGTGTCTTGCTTGTAAAGGTTTGACCGGCTTTAAGAATGACTTGGTCTTTGACGTCGCTGTGAATGGCATCTGGTAAAGCTTGCGCTTCAAGGGCAATCCCATTGTGCTGTACCATTGGCCGACCTCCTATGATGACACTTTCATCCACAAAGTTTGCTGTGTAGACTACAAAACAAGGAGCCTCTGTCTTGAAAAGCAAGAAGCGACCTGAATTTTGGTCATAAAGGAAACCAGCATTGTCATGACCTGCAGGAAGAGCAAATGGGTGATCCAAACCAGATACCAGCTGGATTTGCTCATCTTTCTCTGCAAAGATATCCTTCAACAAAGCTCCATTATAGATGTGTTTAACCACATCACGATTGGCATCTGGAGTTTTGGCAGGAACACCGTCTGGAGCGATTGGGTAAATGCCCTCAGTATTTAGCTGGAAGACATGGCGGTCAATTGTCTGCGTGAAATCACCAGACAAGTTGAAATAGCTGTGGTTGGTTGGATTGAGCAGCGTATCCTGATCTGTCATCACCTTGTAGCTGATTTCGTAAGCTCCAGTTTCTTCCAAGTGGTAGCTGATCCAGATCTTGAGGTTACCAGGGAACCCTCCTGTCCCATCTGTACGCTCTGTGTAGAGAGTCAAGCCATGATCGCTCACTTCAATTAGTTCAAACAAGCTTGAATCCCAACCTGTTGAGCCACTGTGGTTACAGTTGCTAGCATTGTTGACCTCAAGGTCATAAGTCTTACCATTAAGCTCAAAAGTCGCACCTGCGATACGGCCTGCCACAGGACCTACACTAGCTCCATGCTTGGGACTATTGCCTACATAGCTATCAAAGTCATCAAATCCCAAGATAACATTGGCAAAATTTCCAGCCTTGTCAGGTGTGACATAGCGCAAGATGGTTGCTCCATAAGTCATGACCTCAAGTTGGTAACCACCGTCAGTCTCAAAGCGATAGGCCAAGACATCCTTGCCCTCAACATTTCCAAATACACGCTCTGTGTATGCTTTCATTCTGTTCTCCTTTTACTATTTCTCTCAAGCAAACAAACCATAGAAAGCCTACTGACAATCTATGGTTTATCTGATAATTTACAAATCCTCTTGTCAAGAATTCATAAAAACTGTATTACTTTTGATATTCGTGGATGATAACACCCTGTACCACACGGTTTACTGTACCTGTAGGAGACGGTGTATCTGGTTTATTTTCTACCTTGAGTGAAGTCAATAAGGCGAAGAGTTGGGCATAAACGATGTAAGGGAAGACACGGTAAATATCATTCAAAACACCACCACAACCAAGGGCCACTTCTTTGACATTTTCAAGACCAAAGGCTTGATCACTCAAAAGCACAACACGACGGGCAATCTGGTCACCAGCAACTTCACGAACCAAGTCCAAGTCGTACTTACGAGTGTAGTCTGTCGTTGTTCCAAAGATCAAAACAACTGTATCTTCGTTGATAAGGGATTTTGGACCGTGACGGAAGCCAACTGGACTTTCATACATGGTCGCAACTTGACCAGCTGTTAATTCCAAAATCTTGAGCTGAGCTTCATGAGCAAGTCCAAAGAAAGGACCAGCACCTAGATAGATGACACGATTAAAGTCTAGGTCAACAAGTTCTTTGACATCTTCTGCATTGTCTAGAATTTTACGGGCAAGACTAGATACAACTTCAAAACGTTCAGCTTTCACAGCAAATTCTGTAGGATCAAAGACCAAGAGAGCTGTCAACATCATAGACGTAAAGCTAGAAGTCATGGCAAATCCAGCATCATTAGAAGCAGCTGGTTGCAAAAGCAAGAGATTGCGGTCATCTCCATGGGCTTGAAGAGCCAACTTACCATCTGCTGCACAAGTAATCGTCACTTGATAAAGCTCATCCACCAAGGCCTTGGCCAAATCAACAGTCGCCACACTTTCAGGCGAGTTCCCACTACGAGCAAAGGATACAAGGACAGTCGCCACATCTTTTTTCAAATAAGTTTCTGGATTGGCAACGATATCTGTTGTCGCAATGGCATTGAAATTCCATTTGCGTTCGTCATATACTTCCTTAAAGTAAGGTACCAAGGTATCTCCCACATAAGCAGAAGTCCCCGCACCTGTCAAAATAACCTTGATATAGTCATGTTTATCAGCAATCCCTTGCAGAAAGGCTGCAATTTCTTCACGTTTTGCTTGATAAGATTCAAAAGCTTCTTTCCATACATCAGGCTGTTGGTAGATTTCACGTGTAGTGATTTCTGCCCCCAATTCAATCAAGTCTTCTTTTGTATAATGTAACATTGATTCCCTCTTTTTCTATTAAATATGGGAATGGGAGTAAGCCCCATTCCCATGTATATTCTATATAAAATGCTCTAACGATTTTCACGTTGTCACATCTTATACTCAATGAAAATCAAGGACCAAACTAGGAAACTAGCCGCAGGTTGCTCAAAACACTGTTTTGAGGTTGCAGATAGAACTGACGCAGTCAGTAACATATACCTACGGCAAGGCGACACTAGTATGGTTTAAAGAGATTTTCGAAGAGTATTATTCATCTTCGTCATCATCGAAGCCAGCTAACAGGTCATTAACTTTAACGATGCTTTCTGCAGCACGGTTCTTATAGTCCGCATCTGCGCCTGTAAGGCTCGCATTGATAAATTCAATCACCATTGGAAGATTCATCCCTGCGTAAAGTTCGATGTCACGACCTTCCATAATCAAACGGCTGACCACGTTACATGGTGTTCCACCGAGAAGATCCGCAAAGACTAGGAAATCATCCAAACCTTCAATAGCAGCTTCAAATTTCGCAGTAAATTCTTCTGGACCATCTTCTGGAAGAAGAGCCACTGCATGAATATTGTCTTGTGGACCCATGATCATTTCAGTGCTACCTTTAAGTTCTTCACAGAAGCGACCATGACTCACCAAAATTAATGATTTAACCATAAATTATGCGCCCATTCCAAGCAAGAATTTACCGATGAATGAAAGACCTAATGCAAGAGCAATGATGATACCAATTGCTTTTGTAGAGTTCATACCTTTCTTACCAAGCAACCAGAAGATAAAGGCAGTAAAGATTGCTGGAAGCAAGCGTGGGAAGATTGAGTTCAAGATGTCTTGGAAGTCAATCATCTTTTCACCGATTGGCAATTTATAAGAAACTTCAAAGTTGATCATTGTTGCTACAAGAGCACCCATCATGAAGACACCAAGTACAGATGCAGCGTCAATCAAAGCTGTCAAAGTACTTTGCATGTTGTTGATAAGGTTAACCCCTTCTTTGTAGGCAAATTCCAACTGTTTCCAACGGAAGATGTCATACGCTACTGCAACTGCGATCCAAAGGAAGATACCCCATGGTTGGCCAGCGATAGCCATAGTTGCTGCGATAGATCCCATGATAGCAGGTACAAGTGAACCGAAGATTGTATCTCCAAGAGGAGCGAATGGTCCCATCAAACCTGTCTTGATACCGTTAACGGCATCTTTTGAACCTACTCCATCTTTTTCTTCCATGGCAAGGTCAAAACCAGCGATAATAGTGTGGAAGAATGGTGAAGTATTGAAGAATTGAGTATGAACTTTCATCATTTCTTTCAATTCAGGAGTTCCATCCCCATACATTTTACGCAATTGAGGCAAGATCATGTAAAGGTAACCAGAAGCTTGCATACGTTCGTAGTTCCAGCCTAATTGGAAAGTAAACAAGCTACGTTTGTTGATTTGATTAAAATCTTCTTTTGTAAGTTTGTAATTAGAATTCGTCATCTTCGATTTCCCCACTTTCTGATGGTGTAGAAGGTGCTGCTACAGCTACTTTTTGGCTATTTTTGAAGTGAAGCACTGCAAGGAAGATACCTACGATAGAGATACCAATCATAGACAAACCTTTGAAGTTGTTCACGAAACCAATTTTTTCAGCAACATCTTTAGGTAGAGTACCGATAACACCTGCAACTGCTCCACCAAGACTTTGTACGTTTGAGTAAAGAACAGTCAACATAGCTGTCAAACCAAATCCCATAGCAAGGTAGTGAAGGTTACGTTTAACTGGAAGGTAACGAAGCAAGATAGCGAATCCAAGACCTGGAAGCATACGACCTGCAAGAGTCAAACCGTCTGCAACCCATTGGTATTCTTTAACAAGGTTTACAACACCTTGTACGAATTCTCCACCGAAAGCAAGGGCGAAGAATACTGGAAGGGCACGAGATAGAGCCCAAGGAAGCGCACCAAGAAGATAGTTACGTTCGATTCCTTTGTAGTCAAAGCGTTCAATCGCAGCGTCAATACGGTGAGCGAAGAATGTTGTAGTCATACGACCAAGTACGTCGAAGTAAGTCAAAAGTGCTGCTACTGGTACAGCGATTGTAGTGATCGCAAGGTCTGTTTCGATTCCTTGTGAAACTGAGAAAGCAGTCGCAAGAACCGCACCAGAAGTTGCGTCAATACGAGAAGCACCACCGAAGGTACCTACCCCAAGTACGAACAACTGCAAGCTACCACCGATAAACAAACCAGTTGTCAAATCTCCCATGACTAAACCAGTAATGAAACCAGCGAATACAGGGGAACCTGCAGAAGAAACGATCGTCAACTCATCACAGATTTGATAAGCTGAGTACAAAGTGAGAAGTAAAATTTGCCACCATTGTATCATAACAATGACCTCCTAAAAATTTTTTCCTATTTTAATAAGCTCAAAAAGTCTGAAATTGGATCATTTGGAACCATTTGAGCAGTAAGTTTAACACCTTTTTCTGCCAATTTGTGGAAGTCTTCCACATCCTTGTCCACTACGTTGATAGAACGTGTGATGGCGCGAGTTTCTGGTGTTTGAGACATATTCCCAACATTAAGGGTTTCAATTGGTACACCTGCTTCTACCAAACCAAGGAAGCGGTCTGGTTTACGAGCCACGATAAAGAGACGTTGGCTATCGTATTTTCCAGCAAGAATATTGGCTGCCGCTTTCTCAATTGGCAAAATACTCAACTTCACACCTGGTGGTGTTGCAAGTTTCAAACCACTCTTTTCAACGTCGTTGTTGACAACTTCGTCATCTACAACCATGATACGTGAAACATTTAGTTTTCCAGCCCATAGATTGGCTACTTGTCCGTGGATCAAACGTCCATCGATACGGCATCCTACAATTGTCATAAGTTTTCCCCCTTTATATGTTTTAGTGTAGGTTTTCGAGTTAAATGAATCTCTTCTTTATATTCACCCTCTGTCTCAAAGATAATAATGCGGTTTGCACCTTCCTTGAGGTAGCTATGAGGGATATAAAGCGAGAGGGTCGGGCCGACGTTCCAAAAACGTCCTAGATTCTGCCCATTGACAAAGGCAACTCCCTTACCAAACTCAGACAAGTCTAGGTAAGTATCTTTTGGCGCTTCGATTGTAAAATCATAAGCATAAAAGGCTGGTTGTCCTTCTGTCCATCCTTTTGAAAAATCAATTTTCTCAGGATTGTCTAGTGGGAGTGGATAGTGTTTCCAGTTTAGTAAGAAGTGCAAATCCTTACAAACCCCTGTCCGAATTCCCTTACGTTGCGTATCCGCTAAGAACTTGTGTCCATAGTTGACACGTCCCATATTTTCTACCAAGATATCTAACCTAGATAGCGCTTTCTTTTTACCTTGATAAAAAATATCTTCCCCAATTTCTGTCTGATATTGGGTTTCGACCCACTGACCATCGACATAAAGCTGAGCTCTATCTCGACCGTCAATGATACGAAGTCTTTCTTCTTCTGCATCCCAGTTTGTTTCTGTTCGATAGAGTAGATAGCCATAGCTTTGTCCCAACTCCTCCATCTTTTTAGGATAGAGGCTTTCTACTGGACTTGACAAGCTATCCAAAGTTTCAAACAAGGAAACTTTTTCAACTAGTGGAATAGCATCCAACTCCATACTCTCTTTGTAGAGTGGTTCCAACTGCGGATACTCTGGAAAATGTGTTGCCATCATCTTCTTGACTGCCAGATATTTGGCAGTTGGATTTCCTTCTTCATCCAGAAGGGCATCGTAATCATAAGATGTAACTTGTGGCAAATCCAAGGTTCCTCGAGCCGAGCAACCATTCATGAAGCCAAAGTTTGTACCACCATGGAACATGTAAAGATTGATGGAACCTTGTTCCAAAACCTCTCGAACTGCATCTGCCAATTCTTTGGGATCCCGTGTGATAATCGGTTCTTTCCAACGATTGAACCAGCCGTCCCAGAACTCCATACACATGAGTGGCCATTTCTTACCATGCTCATCAAAGAATTCCTGCATCTGTGAAAAGTTATAAGGTGCCTTAGAACCAAAGTTCCCTGTCACAAAGAGGTCATCTTCGATTAAGGTTCCAGCTTTCAGAGTAGCTCTCCATGGACCATCTGATGTAAAGAGAGGACAGGTTACGCAACGCTCTTCCATCAACTGTCGAATTGCTCTCAGATAAGCCTTATCTTCTCCATAAGAACCATACTCATTTTCAACCTGCATCATGATGATATTGCCACCCTTGTCCAACAAATGTGGCACCAATCGTGACAAGAGCTGGTCATAGTAGCGACCGATAGCTTCAATATAAGCAGGATCTGAGGAACGAAGTCTCATATTCTTTGTTAAGAGCCAGGCTGGTAAGCCACCGAATTCCCACTCCGCACAGATGAAGGGTGACGGACGAACGATAGCGTAGAGACCCAAATCTTGTGCTGTCTGAAGAAATCGCTCCAAATCCAGAGCTCCTTCAAAGTGAAACTCACCCTCACGAGGCTCGTGTAAATTCCAGGCCACATAAGTCTCTACTGTATTAAAACCAAGAGCCTTCAAGTTATAGAGCGAATGATACCAATCTTCTGGAGGAACCCTAAAATAATGAATGGCGCCAGATAAAATCTTAAATGATTTTCCATCGAGATAAAAATCATCCCGTATCTCAAATCGTGTCATATTCTTACCTTCTGACAATAAAGTTTACGCTTTCATTTGTTGATATAGTAAATATATCTCAATATCTTACATTTGTCAATAGGTTTTCACAATTTTTTTCATTTTTCACTAAATTTTACACAAAAAACTTATAAAAATCTTGTAATCTATAGTCATAACAACATTTTAGCACCATGTATAAAAATGTAGGTTTTTCTATTTATTCCTATGTAAATTAACCTTATAGCCTATTATTCTAATTTTTTTATTCAAAAGGCTACTATTCTTTCCAGTTTTATGGTAAAATCTTTAACGGAGAAGGAAAATCGAGGTGAAAATATGGCAATTCCAAAGTATCAATATATTAAAGATGAGTTAAAGAACAAAATCATTTCTGGTCAATTTGCCAGTGGAGATAAATTCTACACTGAAGCTGAATTGATTGCAATGTATGATGTTAGTTCTATCACAGTTGTTCGCGCTTTAAACGACCTTGCCAAGGATGGCTATATTGTCCGTCAACAAGGAAAGGGTACATTCGTTTCACGCGCACGCAAACACAAACTCGTAGAGTTTTCAGATGTAGAAGTTTTTGAAACTAAAGATGATAAAGTTACCGTCCTTTCTATTGAGCGTGGAAATAAACTAAGCTACTTAGAAAAACTTGGACTACGCGGAGATCAGTTCTACTACAAGATTGAACGCGTTCGCGAAACAGGTGGTGTTGTGTACATCTACCATACATCTTACATCCCAGAACAATACATCAACGCAAATTATCCAAATCTTGAATATTATAGCTCTATCTATAACCGTTTCAAATTGGATTACCACATTCACATGAATGATGAACATTTTGAAGAAATCAATGAAATAGCATTTCCAACTCCAGAACATGCGGCTTCAATCCTCGGAGTCGATGAACAATTCCCAACCGTTTTACAAACCAAGACTACTAAACTAGAGTCTACTGGTCAAGTTCTCGCATATAGCGAAACATATAAACGAGCGGATTACTACAAAATCAAATTCATTTCATGTGACCGTGATCACTAAGAAGAAAGCCTGAGCCTAAGCGCTTGGGCTTTTTCTATGTTTATTATACCACACCAAAAAGGTAGCGCTTACCTATTTTTGGAAGATTCTATAATTTGTGGAGTATTTTATAGAAATAGAACCAAAAAATTATACTAGATATATATATGTATCTTTCCGACCAATCTGAAATCTTAAGTTTAAATTTTATATTTTTTTATACTTATTATAGTTTTTCGTCATCTCCTCTTGACTCTCGTTAATATAAGAAATAAAATAAAGGTGTTGATTTATGTAAACGCTATCAATATAACAATGCAATCAGGAGGTTTTGCAATGAAACATGAAAAACAACAGCGTTTTTCTATTCGTAAATACGCTGTAGGAGCAGCTTCTGTTCTAATTGGATTCGCCTTCCAAGCACAGACTGTTACAGCCGATGGAGTTACTCCTACTACAGAAAACCAACCGACCATCCATACGGTTTCTGATTCCCCTCAATCATCCGAAAATCGGACTGAGGAAACACCTAAAGCAGAGCTTCAACCAGAAGCTCCAAAAACTGTAGAAACAGAAACTCCAGCTGCTGATAAGGTAGCTAGTCTTCCAAAAACAGAAGAAAAACCACAAGAGGAAGTTAGTTCAACTCCTAGTGATAAAGCAGAAGTGGTAACGCCAACTTCTGCTGAAAAAGAAACTGCTAATAAAAAGGCAGAAGAAACTAGCCCTAAGAAAGAGGCTGATTCTAAAGAGTCAAATACAGACAAGACTGACAAGGATAAACCAGCTGAAAAAGATGAAGCGAAAGCAGAGGCTGACAAACCGGCAACAGAGGCAGGAAAGGAACGTGCTGCAACTGTAAATGAAAAACTAGCGAAAAAGAAAATTGTTTCTATTGATGCTGGACGTAAATATTTCTCACCAGAACAACTCAAGGAAATCATTGACAAAGCGAAACATTATGGCTACACTGATTTACACCTATTAGTCGGAAATGATGGACTCCGCTTCATGTTGGACGATATGAGCATCACAGCTAACGGCAAGACCTATGCCAGTGATGATGTCAAGCGTGCCATTGAAAAAGGTACAAATGATTATTACAACGATCCAAACGGCAATCACTTAACAGAAAGTCAAATGACAGATCTGATTAACTATGCCAAAGATAAAGGCATCGGTCTCATTCCGACAGTAAATAGTCCTGGTCACATGGATGCGATTCTCAATGCCATGAAAGAATTGGGAATCCAAAACCCTAACTTTAACTATTTTGGGAAGGAATCAGCCCGTACTGTCGATCTTGACAACGAACAAGCGGTCGCTTTTACAAAAGCCCTTATTGACAAGTATGCTGCTTATTTCGCGAAAAAGACTGAAATCTTCAACATCGGACTGGATGAATATGCCAATGACGCAACAAACGCTAAAGGTTGGAGCGTTCTTCAAGCTGATAAATACTATCCAAACGAAGGCTATCCTGTAAAAGGCTATGAAAAATTTATTGCCTACGCCAATGACCTAGCTCGTATTGTAAAATCTCACGGTCTCAAACCAATGGCCTTCAATGATGGTATTTACTACAATAGTGATACTAGCTTCGGAACTTTTGACAAAGATATCATCGTTTCAATGTGGACTGGTGGTTGGGGAGGTTACGACGTTGCTTCTTCTAAACTTCTAGTAGAAAAAGGTCACCAAATCCTAAATACTAACGATGCTTGGTACTATGTTCTTGGGCGAAATGCAGATGGCCAAGGTTGGTACAATCTCGATCAGGGGCTCAATGGTATTAAAAACACACCAATCACTTCTGTACCAAAAACAGAAGGAGCTGATATCCCAATCATCGGTGGTATGGTAGCTGCTTGGGCTGACACTCCATCTGCACGTTATTCACCATCACGCCTCTTCAAACTCATGCGTCAATTCGCAAATTCTAACGCTGAATACTTCGCAGCTGATTATGAGTCTGCAGAAAAAGCACTTAACGAGGTACCAAAAGACCTTAACCGTTATACTGCAGAAAGCGTCGCAGCGGTTAACGAAGCAGCAAAAGCCATCCGTTCACTTGATAGCAACCTCAGCCGTGCCCAACAAGACACAATTGACCAAGCAATTGCAAAACTTCAAGAAGCAGTTAGCAATTTGACCTTCACACCAGAAGCTCAAAAAGAAGAAGATGCTAAACGTGAGGTTGAAAAACTTGCTAAAAACAAGGTAATCTCCATCGATGCTGGACGCAAATACTTTACTCTTGACCAACTCAAACGCATCGTAGATAAGGCCAGTGAGCTGGGATATTCTGATGTCCATCTCCTTCTAGGAAATGACGGACTTCGCTTCCTACTCGATGATATGACCATCACTGCCAACGGAAAAACCTATGCAAGTGATGATGTCAAAAATGCCATCATCCAAGGAACAAAAGCTTACTACGATGATCCAAACGGGACTGCACTTACACAGGCAGAAGTGACAGAACTAATTGAATACGCTAAATCTAAGGGCATCGGTCTCATCCCAGCTATTAACAGTCCAGGTCACATGGATGCTATGCTGGTTGCCATGGAAAAATTGGGTATTAAAAATCCTCAAGCCAACTTTGACAAGGTCTCCAAAACAACCATGGACCTTGAAAACGAAGAGGCCATGAACTTTGTCAAAGCACTTATTGGCAAGTACATGGACTTCTTTGCAGGCAAGACTAAGATCTTTAACTATGGTACAGACGAATATGCCAATGATGCCACCAACGCGCAAGGCTGGTATTATCTAAAATACTACAATCTCTATGGCAAGTTTGCTGAGTACTCTAACACCCTTGCTGCCATGGCCAAAGAAAGAGGTCTTCAACCAATGGCCTTCAACGATGGCTTCTACTATGAAGACAAGGACGATGTTCAGTTTGATAAGGATGTCATCATCTCTTACTGGTCTAAAGGATGGTGGGGTTACAACCTTGCAACTCCTCAGTACCTGGCAAGTAAAGGATACAAACTCCTCAACACCAATGGAGACTGGTATTATGTTCTAGGCAATCATAAACCAGACGAAGCTTATCCACTATCAAAAGCTGTTGAAAATTCTGGTAAAGTTCCATTCAATCAACTTGCTTCTACTAAGTATCCCGAAGTAGACCTTCCAACAGTCGGCAGTATGCTTGCTATCTGGGCAGACAAACCAAGCGCAGAGTACAAGGAAGAAGAAATCTTTGAACTCATGACTGCCTTTGCAGACCACAACAAAGACTACTTCCGTGCTAATTATAATGCTCTCCGCGAAGAATTAGCTAAAACTCCTACAAACTTAGAAGGATATAGTAAAGAAAGTCTTGAGGCCCTTGACGCAGCTAAAACAGCTCTAAATTACAACCTCAACCGTAATAAACAAGCTGAGCTTGACACACTTGTAGCCAACCTAAAAGCCGCTCGCTTAGGTCTTAAACCAGCTGCAACTCATTCAGGAAGCCTGGATGAAAATGAAGTGGCTGCCAATGTTGAAACCAGTCCAGAACTCATCACAAGAACTGAAGAAATTCCATTTGAAGTTATCAAGAAAGAAAATCCTAACCTCCCAGCTGGTCAGGAAAATATTATTACAGCAGGAGTCAAAGGTGAACGAACTCATTACATCTCTGTACTCACTGAAAATGGAAAAACAACAGAAACAGTCCTTGATAGCCAGGTAACCAAAGAAGTTGTAAACCAAGTGGTTGAAGTCGGCGCTCCTGTAACTCACAAGGGTGATGAAAGTGGTCTTGCACCAACTACTGAGGTAAAACCTAGACTGGATATCCAAGAAGAAGAAATTCCATTTACCACAGTAACTCGTGAAAATCCACTCTTACTCAAAGGAAAAACACAAGTCATTACTAAGGGCGTCAATGGACATCGTAGCAACTTCTACTCTGTGAGCACTGTTGATGGCAAGGAAGTGAAAACACTTGTAGATAGTCTTGTAACCAAAGAAGCAGTTACTCAAATTGTTGAGGTCGGAACTATGGTAACACATGTAGGTGATGAACATGATCTTGCTCCAGTTGCAGAAACAAAACCTAGACTAGATATCCAAGAAGAAGAAATTCCATTTACCACAGTGACTCGTGAAAATCCACTCTTGCTCAAAGGAAAAACACAAGTCATTACTAAAGGTGTCAACGGTCGCCGTACAAACTTCTACTCTGTGAGCACTTCTGCCGATGGTAAAGAAGTGAAAACTCTTGTAAATAGTGTCGTAGCGCAGGAAGCTGTTACACAAATAGTCGAAGTCGGAACTATGGTAACACATGTAGGCGATGAAAACGGACAAGCCGCTATTGCTGAAGAAAAACCAAAACTAGAAATCCCAAGCCAACCAGCTCCAGCAACTGCTCCTGCTGAGGAAAATAAAGCTCTTCCTCAAGGTCCAGCTCCTGTGGCAACAGAGAAAAAACTTCCTGAAACAGGAAGTCACGATTCTGCAGGACTAGTAGTCGCAGGACTCATGGCCACACTAGCAGTCTATGGACTCACTAAAAGAAAAGAAGACTAAGTCTTTTCGATAAATAATAAACAGCGAGATTGAGCCTCGCTGTTTATTTTTTAATTAATCACCCAGTCCTAGACGTTCAAAGATATCATCCACTCGTTTGGTGTAGTAAAGAGGATTAAAGATTTCGTCGATTTCTTCTTGTGTGAGACGTGATGTCACTTCTGAATCTGCTTCAAGAAGCGGTTTAAAGTCTACTTGGTTGTCCCAAGAGTAGGCTGTTTTTGGTTGCACCAAGTCATAGGCTTGCTCACGGGTCATGCCTTTTTCAATCAAGGTCAACATAGCGCGTTGGCTGAAAATCAAACCAAATGTCGAGTTCATGTTGCGGATCATGTTTTCTGGGAAGACTGTCAAGTTTTTGACGATATTTCCAAAACGGTTGAGCATGTAGTCAATCAAGATGGTCGTATCTGGTGTGATGATGCGCTCAGCTGATGAGTGGGAAATGTCGCGTTCGTGCCAGAGAGCCACGTTCTCATAGGCTGTAATCATGTGACCACGGATGACACGCGCAAGACCTGTCATGTTCTCAGAACTGATAGGATTGCGCTTGTGAGGCATTGCTGAAGACCCTTTTTGCCCTTTAGCAAAGAATTCTTCTACTTCGCGTTGTTCAGACTTTTGCAAACCGCGAATCTCAGTCGCCATGCGCTCAATAGAAGTCGCGATGCTGGCAAGAACTGCAAAGTACTCAGCGTGAAGGTCACGAGGAAGAACCTGTGTTGAGATTTCTTGAGCACGGATACCAAGCTTGTCGCAGACGTATTGTTCTACAAATGGTGGAATGTTAGCAAAGTTCCCAACCGCACCAGAAATCTTACCAGCTTCCACACCAGCAGCCGCATGCTCGAAAC
>OBVV01000121.1_pt1 | contig 38212 bp, 62 predicted proteins | sample 1476221 | NCBI WGS metagenome assembly OBVV01 (sample SAMEA2580029, study PRJEB22360) | human gut metagenome | biome: human gut; feature: human-associated habitat; material: faeces | place: Denmark | collected 2008/2010 | reverse complement strand
TATAATAAACTCATTTACTGGCTATTTTGTTAGGAATTATGTCCCAGCCTCTTTTTAATATTGAAATTATTAATTGTTTTTATCATCTTTGTATTGAGTATAAATAACTTTAGAATCTTTATTTGGAATGTAAGTTGGTGCGTTGAGCACAACAAATATAAAGAATACCATTAAGAAAAAGAGTACCCAATGCGTAAACATACCAATAATAGGTAGAAAAGCAACAAATGATCCAATTAATCCAATAAATGGAATCATTGCCATTGGCTTAATTGTGTTTTGAGAATCTACTAATAGAATGATTCCTAAAATAAGATAAAGTAAAGCATTTAATAATAAAGGTTGCCAACCAAAGCCAAGAATAACTGAGCCTCCTAAAAAAGGAATACCATAGAAAAATTCACTAGCTATTAAGAAGATACTAATAATTGCTAAAGTAAGTTTCACATTTCTTTTCATTTATATTATATTCACCTCCGATAAAGTTCATGAATTTTAAAATAAATTAGCATTAAAAATGTATAGCTATAATTTCAAAATTCATTACTCTCTATATCTATTATAAAGGTTTATAGAAAAAAGGGAAAAAATTTACTCAAAATGGTTGAACTACATAAAAATTTCCAGTACAATACTTAAGTATGTGTTAGACGTAAATAAAAAAAGTTAAAGAAAAACCTTGATTTATCAGTGTTTTTCTTGTAACATATTTAATGTTGGACTTAAAGAAAGCGATGAAGCGAAAGGTTACTGACACACCCGGCCGCTTTGCCATGGCGTTGTGTGAGATAGTTTTCGTGGAGAAGTCTATCACTTCAATGTAGACGAACAAGGAGGGAAAATTATGGCAAAACAAAAAATCAGAATCAGATTAAAAGCTTATGATCACCGTGTAATTGATCAATCAGCAGAAAAGATTGTTGAAACTGCTAAACGTTCTGGTGCAGATGTATCTGGACCAATTCCGTTACCAACAGAAAAATCTGTTTATACAATTATTCGTGCGGTGCACAAGTATAAAGATTCTCGTGAACAATTCGAACAACGTACACATAAACGTTTAATCGACATTGTTAACCCAACACCAAAAACAGTTGATGCTTTAATGGGCTTAAACTTACCATCTGGTGTAGACATCGAAATTAAATTATAATAGATCAATTTAGGAGGTGGACTTTCGATGACCAAAGGAATCTTAGGAAGAAAAATTGGGATGACACAAGTATTCGGAGAAAACGGTGAATTAATCCCTGTTACAGTAGTAGAAGCAAATCAAAACGTAGTATTACAAAAGAAAACTGAAGAAGTTGATGGCTACAATGCTATCCAAGTAGGTTTTGCAGACAAACAAGCATATAAAAAAGATGCTAAATCAAATAAATATGCAAATAAACCAGCTGAAGGTCACGCTAAAAAAGCTGGCGCAGCACCTAAGCGCTTCATTCGTGAATTCAGAAACGTTAATGTTGATGAATACGAAGTAGGTCAAGAAGTCACAGTAGATACTTTTGAAGCTGGAGACATTATTGATGTTACAGGAACTTCAAAAGGTAAAGGTTTCCAAGGTGCAATTAAACGTCATGGTCAAGGTCGTGGACCAATGGCTCACGGTTCTCATTTCCACAGAGCTCCAGGTTCAGTAGGTATGGCTTCAGATGCTTCAAGAGTATTTAAAGGTCAAAAAATGCCTGGACGTATGGGCGGTAACACAGTTACAGTTCAAAACTTAGAAGTTGTTCAAGTTGATATTGATAACAATGTTATTTTAGTAAAAGGTAATGTACCTGGACCTAAAAAAGGTTTTGTAGAAATTAAATCTTCAATTAAAAAAGGTAATAAATAATAAGTAGCGAAAGGAGGAAAAAGCATAATGGCTAATTATGATGTATTAAAAGTAGACGGATCAAAATCTGGTTCAGTTGAATTAAGCGATTCAGTTTTCGCAATCGAACCAAACAACAGTGTTCTTTTCGAAGCAATCAATTTACAACGTGCTTCTTTACGTCAAGGTACACACGCAGTGAAAAATCGTTCAGCTGTTCGTGGTGGTGGACGTAAACCATGGAGACAAAAAGGTACAGGACGTGCACGTCAAGGTACAATCCGTGCTCCACAATGGCGTGGTGGTGGTATCGTTTTCGGACCAACTCCAAGAAGCTATTCATACAAAATGCCTAAGAAAATGCGTCGTTTAGCATTACGTTCTGCATTATCTTTCAAAGTTCAAGAAAACAACTTTACAATCGTTGATACTTTTGGTTTTGATGCACCAAAAACAAAAGAATTCAAAAATGTTTTAACTACACTTGAACAACCTAAAAAAGTGTTAGTAGTAACAGAAAACGAAGATGTAAATGTTGAATTATCTGCACGTAATATTCCTGGCGTACAAGTAAGTACTGCTCAAGGATTAAACGTATTAGATATCACTAGCGCTGACAGTGTAATCATTACTGAATCAGCTGCGAAAAAAGTTGAGGAGGTGCTCGGATAATGGAAGCTAGAGATGTTCTTAAGCGCCCCGTAATCACTGAAAAATCTTCTGAAGCAATGGCTGAAGATAAATATACTTTTGACGTAGATACTCGTGCTAACAAAACTCAAGTTAAAATTGCAGTTGAAGAAATTTTCGACGTTAAAGTTGAAAGTGTAAATATCATCAACTACAAACCAAAGAAAAAACGTATGGGCCGTTATCAAGGCTATACAAATAAAAGAAGAAAAGCGATTGTAAAACTTAAAGAAGGTTCAATCGACTTATTCAACTAAAATAAAATAATATTACCATTAAGGAGGTAAGCGACAATGGCTCTTAAAAAATATAAGCCAATTACAAATGGTCGTCGTAATATGACTACGTTAGACTTCGCTGAAATCACGAAGACTACACCTGAAAAGTCATTATTACAACCGCTACCGAAAAAAGCGGGTCGTAACAATCAAGGTAAATTAACAGTTCGTCACCATGGTGGAGGACATAAACGTCAATATCGTGTAATTGACTTCAAACGTAATAAAGACGGAATCACTGCTAAAGTTGATTCAATCCAATATGATCCAAACCGTTCAGCTAACATTGCTTTATTAGTATATGCTGATGGTGAAAAACGTTACATTATCGCACCAAAAGGATTACAAGTAGGCCAAACAGTTGAAAGTGGTGCTGAAGCAGATATCAAAGTTGGTAATGCTTTACCATTACAAAATATTCCAGTTGGTACTGTAATTCATAATATCGAATTAAAACCTGGTAAAGGTGGACAAATTGCTCGTTCAGCAGGTGCAAGTTCACAAGTACTTGGTAAAGAAGGTAAATATGTATTAATCAGATTACGTTCTGGTGAGGTACGTATGATTTTATCTACTTGCCGTGCTACAATCGGTCAAGTTGGTAACTTACAACATGAACTTGTTAACGCTGGTAAAGCTGGTCGTTCAAGATGGAAAGGTATCCGTCCAACAGTTCGTGGTTCTGTAATGAACCCTAACGATCACCCACACGGTGGTGGTGAAGGTCGTGCTCCTATCGGTAGACCATCTCCAATGTCACCATGGGGTAAACCAACGCTTGGTAAGAAAACACGTCGCGGTAAAAAATCATCTGATAAACTTATCGTTCGTGGACGTAAAAGAAAATAATAACAACTTATTTGAGTGTGCGGCTTAACAGCTGCACGCACACAATAAGAAGGGAGGCGCCCAAATGGCTCGTAGTATTAAAAAAGGACCTTTCGTTGATGATCATTTAATGAAAAAAGTAGAAGCTCAAGACGGAAGTGAAAAGAAACAAGTAATCAAAACATGGTCACGTCGTTCTACAATTTTCCCAAATTTCATCGGTCATACTTTTGCAGTATATGATGGTCGTAAACATGTACCTGTTTATGTAACTGAAGATATGGTTGGTCACAAATTAGGTGAATTTGCTCCAACTCGTACATTTAAAGGACATGCAGCTGACGATAAAAAAACTAGTAGATAATAATATATATAAGTAGAGGAGGATATCCTAATGGAAGCAAAAGCGGTTGCTAGAACAATCAGAATCGCACCTCGTAAAGTAAGATTAGTTCTTGACTTAATTAGAGGTAAAAATGCTGGAGAAGCTATTGCTATTTTAAAATTAACTAATAAAGCTTCATCACCAGTAATTGAAAAAGTATTAATGTCCGCTTTAGCAAATGCTGAACATAACTATGACATGAATACAGATGAATTAGTTGTTAAAGAAGCATATGCAAATGAAGGACCAACTTTAAAACGTTTCCGTCCACGTGCACAAGGTCGTGCAAGTGCAATCAACAAACGTACAAGCCACATTACAATCGTCGTAAGTGACGGTAAAGAAGAAGCTAAAGAAGCTTAATAACTATTTAAGGAGGGAATACTGTGGGTCAAAAAATTAATCCTATCGGACTTCGTGTTGGAGTTATCCGTGATTGGGAAGCTAAATGGTACGCTGAAAAAGATTTCGCTTCTTTATTACACGAAGATTTAAGAATCCGTAAATTCATTGATAACGAATTAAAAGAAGCGTCAGTTTCTCACGTTGACATTGAACGTGCTGCTAACCGTATTAACATCGCAATCCACACTGGTAAACCTGGTATGGTAATTGGTAAAGGCGGTTCAGAAATTGAAAAACTTCGTAATAAATTAAATAACTTAACTGATAAAAAAGTACACATCAACGTTGTGGAAATTAAAAAAGTTGATATGGATGCTCGTTTAGTAGCAGAAAATATCGCACGTCAATTAGAAAATCGTGCTTCATTCCGTCGTGTACAAAAACAAGCTATTACAAGAGCTATGAAACTTGGTGCAAAAGGTATCAAAACTCAAGTATCAGGTCGTTTAGGCGGAGCTGACATCGCTCGTGCTGAACAATATTCAGAAGGAACTGTTCCACTTCATACTTTACGTGCTGACATTGATTATGCACATGCTGAAGCAGACACTACTTATGGTAAATTAGGTGTTAAAGTATGGATTTATCGTGGTGAAGTTCTTCCTACTAAGAATACTAGTGAAGGAGGAAAATAATAATGTTACTACCAAAACGTGTTAAATATCGTCGTCAACATCGTCCAAAAACAACTGGTCGTTCTAAAGGCGGTAACTTTGTAACATTTGGTGAGTATGGTTTACAAGCTACAACAACTTCTTGGATCACATCTCGTCAAATCGAATCTGCTCGTATCGCTATGACACGTTACATGAAACGTGGCGGGAAAGTTTGGATTAAAATCTTCCCACATACGCCTTACACTAAAAAACCTTTAGAAGTACGTATGGGTGCTGGTAAAGGTGCTGTTGAAGGCTGGATCGCAGTTGTAAAACCAGGTCGTATTTTATTTGAAATCGCTGGTGTATCTGAAGATGTAGCTCGTGAAGCATTACGTTTAGCAAGTCACAAACTTCCAGTAAAAACTAAGTTTGTAAAACGTGAAGAATTGGGTGGTGAAACAAATGAAAGCTAAGGAAATTAGAGACTTAACCACTTCAGAAATCGAAGAACAAATCAAATCTTCAAAAGAAGAGCTTTTTAACCTACGCTTTCAGTTAGCTACAGGTCAATTAGAAGAAACTGCACGTATTCGTACAGTTAGAAAAACAATTGCACGTCTAAAAACTGTTGCTCGTGAAAGAGAAATTGAACAAAGTAAAGCTAATCAATAAAGTATAAGAAAGAGGAGGTTACAAAAGTGAGTGAAAGAAATGATCGTAAAGTTTATGTAGGTAAAGTTGTTTCTGATAAAATGGACAAAACAATTACTGTACTTGTTGAAACTTACAAAACACACAAATTATACGGTAAACGAGTAAAATACTCTAAAAAATATAAAACTCATGATGAAAACAATTCAGCTAAATTAGGAGATATTGTTAGAATTCAAGAAACTCGTCCTTTATCAGCATCAAAACGTTTCCGTTTAGTAGAAATTGTTGAAGAATCAGTAATTATTTAATACAAGATTAGAGATAAGGGAGGTTTAACTAATGATCCAACAAGAAACGCGTTTAAAAGTAGCAGACAACTCTGGTGCTCGTGAAGTACTTACAATCAAAGTATTAGGTGGATCTGGTCGCAAAACAGCGAACATTGGCGATATCATCGTATGTACTGTTAAAAATGCAACACCAGGTGGCGTTGTTAAAAAAGGCGACGTTGTGAAAGCTGTTGTTGTTAGAACTAAATCAGGCGTACGTCGTAACGATGGTTCTTATATCAAATTTGATGAAAATGCATGTGTCATTATTCGTGATGACAAAGGCCCACGTGGTACTCGTATCTTTGGTCCTGTTGCTCGTGAATTACGTGAAGGTAACTTCATGAAAATCGTATCATTAGCACCAGAAGTACTATAATTTATTAAAACCATAATATTTAAGGAGGTGCCCACATGCATATCAAAAAAGGTGACAACGTTAAAGTTATCGCAGGTAAAGATAAAGGTAAAGAAGGTAAAGTAATCGCTACTGAACCTAAAAAAGACCGCGTCGTTGTGGAAGGTGTTAACGTTATTAAAAAACACCAAAAACCAACTCAATTAAATCCTGAAGGTGGAATCTTAGAAACAGAGGCAGCAATCCATGTTTCTAACGTACAATTATTAGATCCTAAAACAAATGAACCTACTCGTGTTGGTTACAAATTTGTAGATGGTAAAAAAGTTCGTATCGCTAAAAAATCTGGCGAAGAAATCAAATCTAATAATTAATAACTAGTTGAAAGGAGGATCCACTTTGAACCGTTTAAAAGAAAGATATAATACTGAAGTTACTCAAAACTTAGTTAAAAAATTCAACTATAGTTCAGTAATGGAAGTACCAAAAATCGAAAAAATCGTTGTAAATATGGGTGTTGGTGATGCAGTTCAAAACTCTAAAGTGTTAGATAATGCTGTTGAAGAGTTAGAATTAATCACTGGACAAAAACCATTAATCACTAAAGCTAAAAAATCAGTTGCAACATTCCGTTTACGTGAAGGTATGCCAATCGGTGCAAAAGTAACACTTCGCGGAGAAAGAATGTATGAATTCTTAGATAAATTAATCGCAGTTTCATTACCTCGTGTACGTGACTTCCAAGGTGTTTCTAAAACAGCTTTCGATGGTCGTGGTAACTACACTTTAGGAATTAAAGAACAATTAATTTTCCCAGAAATCGATTATGATAAAGTAAGTAAAGTAAGAGGAATGGATATTGTTATCGTAACAACTGCTAACACTGACGAGGAAGCTCGTGAATTGTTAACAAACTTCGGTATGCCATTTCGTAAATAATCTCTAAAAGGAGGCTAATTAAGTGGCTAAAACTTCTATGGTTGCTAAGCAACAGAAAAAACAAAAATATGCAGTACGTGAATATACTCGTTGTGAACGCTGTGGTCGTCCACATTCTGTATATCGTAAATTTAAATTATGCCGTATTTGTTTCCGTGAATTAGCTTATAAAGGCCAAATTCCTGGCGTACGTAAAGCTAGCTGGTAAGATAAAAGAGTTTGAAAGGAGGCAACAATAAATGACTATGACAGATCCAATCGCAGATATGCTTACTCGTGTAAGAAACGCAAACATGGTGCGTCACGAGAAATTAGAATTACCTGCATCAAATATTAAAAAACAAATTGCTGAAATCTTAAAAAATGAAGGTTTCATTAAAAACGTAGAATACGTTGAAGATGATAAACAAGGTGTTATTCGTTTATTCTTAAAATATGGTCAAAACAATGAACGTGTTATCACAGGATTAAAACGTATCTCAAAACCAGGTTTACGTGTATATGCTAAAGCGAACGAAGTGCCTAAAGTATTAAATGGTTTAGGTATCGCATTAGTTTCAACTTCTGAAGGTGTTATCACTGATAAAGAAGCTAGAAAACGTAACGTTGGTGGAGAAATTATCGCATACGTTTGGTAATAATAAATAAGGAGGTGCCATAACATGAGTCGTGTTGGTAAGAAAATTATTGACATCCCTAGTGACGTTACAGTAACTTTTGACGGACAAACAGCTACTGTAAAAGGTCCTAAAGGTGAATTAACTAGAACTTTTGATGAAAGAATGACTTTTAAACAAGATGAAAACACTCTAGAAGTTGTAAGACCTACTGATTCTAAAGAAGATAGAACAGTTCACGGTACAACTCGTGCGTTATTAAATAATATGGTACAAGGTGTTTCTCAAGGTTTTGTTAAAACTCTTGAACTTGTTGGTGTAGGTTACCGTGCTCAAATGCAAGGTAATGACTTAGTATTAAACGTTGGTTACTCTCATCCTGTTGAAATTAAAGCTGAAGATGGCATTACTTTCGCAGTAGAGAAAAATACAACTGTTACAGTATCTGGTGTATCTAAAGAACAAGTTGGAGCTATCGCTTCTAATATTCGTTCAGTAAGACCTCCAGAACCTTATAAAGGAAAAGGTATCCGTTACCAAGGTGAATATGTTCGCCGTAAAGAAGGTAAAACTGGTAAATAATAGATAACTCTCTAAAGAAAGGAGTAATACAATGATCAGTAAAATTGATAAAAACAAAGTGCGTTTGAAAAGACATGCTCGTGTGCGTACTAAATTATCAGGTACAGCTGAAAAACCACGTTTAAATGTATACCGTTCAAACAAACATATTTATGCACAAATTATTGACGATGTTAAAGGTGAAACTTTAGTACAAGCTTCATCTCAAGATAAAGATATCGCTAGTGATTCTACTTCTAAAGTTGATTTATCAACTAAAGTTGGTGAAGTAATCGCTAAAAAAGCTTCAGATAAAGGTATCAAAGAAATCGTATTTGATCGTGGTGGCTATTTATATCATGGTCGCGTTAAAGCGTTAGCTGAAGCTGCGAGAGAAAACGGATTAGAATTTTAATTTAAAGGAGGGACAAATACATGGCTCGTAGAGAAGAAGAAACGAAAGAATTTGAAGAACGCGTTGTTACAATTAATCGTGTTGCTAAAGTTGTTAAAGGTGGACGTCGTTTCCGTTTCACTGCATTAGTAGTAGTAGGAGATAAAAATGGTCGTGTAGGTTTCGGTACTGGTAAAGCTCAAGAGGTACCAGAAGCTATTAAAAAAGCTGTAGAAGCAGCTAAAAAAGATTTAGTAGTAGTTCCACGTGTAGAAGGAACAACTCCTCACACTATCACTGGCCGTTATGGTTCTGGTAGCGTATTTATGAAACCAGCTGCACCTGGTACAGGAGTTATCGCTGGTGGTCCAGTACGTGCCGTATTAGAATTAGCAGGTATCACTGATATCTTAAGTAAATCATTAGGTTCAAATACACCTATCAACATGGTACGTGCGACATTAAATGGTTTACAAAACCTTAAAAACGCTGAAGATGTTGCGAAATTACGTGGCAAATCAGTAGAAGAATTATATAATTAAGGAGGGAAAATAAATAATGGCTAAATTACAAATTACCCTCACTCGTAGTGTTATTGGTCGTCCTGAAACACAACGTAAAACTGTTGAAGCGTTAGGTCTTAAAAAGACTAATAGTTCAGTAGTTGTTGAAGATAACCCTGCAATTCGTGGGCAAATCAACAAAGTTAAACACTTATTAACAGTTGAAGAAAAATAATTAAGGAGGTGCCTAAATAATGAAATTACATGAGTTAAAATCAGCTGAAGGTTCACGTCGTGTACGTAATCGTGTAGGTCGTGGTGCTGGTACAGGTAATGGTAAAACTAGTGGTCGCGGTCAAAAAGGTCAAAAAGCACGTTCAGGTGGTAGCGTAAGACCAGGATTTGAAGGTGGACAATTACCTTTATTCCGTCGTTTACCAAAACGAGGTTTCACTAACATTAATCGTAAAGAATATGCTATTGTTAACTTAGACCAACTTAATCAATTTGAAGATGGTACTGAAGTAACTCCAGCTTTATTAGTTGAAACTGGTGTGGTTAAGAATGAAAAATCTGGTATTAAAGTACTAGGTAATGGTTCACTTGATAAAAAATTGACAGTGAAAGCTCACAAATTCTCAGCTTCAGCGGTTGAAGCTATCGATGCTAAAGGTGGAGCACACGAGGTGATCTAATGTTTCAAACGTTTATGAGCTTCTTTAAAACTAAAGAAGTTCGAAACAAGATTTTCTTCACATTAGCAATGTTAGTAATATTCAAAATAGGAACTTATATTCCGGCTCCTGGAGTTAATCCTGAGCCTTTTGAACAGCAAGGTTCTGATCAAGGTGTCGCTGCTCTTCTTAATACGTTTGGTGGCGGAGCCTTAAAGAACTTTTCTATCTTTGCTATGGGTATAATGCCGTACATCACTGCTTCTATCGTAATGCAATTATTACAAATGGACATTGTCCCTAAATTTACTGAATGGGCTAAACAAGGTGAAGTAGGTAAAAGAAAGCTTAGCAATGTAACACGTTATTTCGCTATCATATTGGCATTTATACAGTCAATTGGTATGGCATTTCAATTTAATAACTATTTAGGCGGTAAATTGATTATTCATCAATCTGTCATGAGTTATTTATTGATTGCTGTAGTTTTAACAACTGGAACTGCATTTTTAATTTGGCTTGGTGATCAAATTACACAGTTTGGTGTAGGTAATGGTATTTCAATCATTATCTTTGCAGGTATTTTATCAACGTTGCCATCATCAATTATCCAATTTGTGCAACAAGCATTTGTTGGTAATGACGATACAACGTTAGCATGGTTAAAAGTCATCGGTTTAATTGTTGGATTAATTTTATTAACAATTGGAGCGATTTATGTATTGGAAGCGAAACGTAAAATTCCAATTCAGTATGCTAAAAAACAATCTGCACAACGTTTAGGATCACAAGCAACATATCTACCTTTAAAAGTAAACTCTGCAGGGGTTATTCCAGTCATCTTTGCGATGGCATTCTTCTTATTGCCAAGAACATTAACATTGTTCTTCCCTAAAGCTGATTGGGCGCAAAATATTGCAGAATATGCTAACCCTTCAAACACTTATGGTATGATTGTTTATGTTATATTAATTATTGCATTTGCATATTTCTATGCCTTTGTTCAAGTTAATCCTGAAAAAATGGCTGACAACTTGAAAAAACAAGGTAGTTATGTACCAGGAATTAGACCTGGGGAACAAACAAAAAAATATATTACTAAAGTACTTTATCGCTTAACTTTTGTAGGCTCTATTTTCTTAGCAGTTATTGCTATTCTTCCAATTATAGCGACAAAATTTATGAATTTACCTCAATCAATTCAAATTGGTGGTACAAGTTTATTAATCGTTATTGGTGTAGCAATTGAAACTATGAAATCACTTGAAGCACAAGTGAGTCAAAAAGAATATAAAGGCTTTGGTGGTAGATAATTTGTAGGAGGGCAATTTATGAATATCATTTTAATGGGTTTACCTGGAGCTGGTAAAGGTACTCAAGCGAGTGAAATTGTTAAGAAATTCCCAATACCACATATATCTACTGGTGACATGTTCAGAAAAGCGATTAAAGATGAAACTGATTTAGGAAAAGAAGCTAAATCATACATGGATCGTGGAGAATTAGTCCCTGATGAAGTTACTGTAGGTATCGTTAAAGAAAGAATTTCTGAAGACGATGCAAAAAAAGGTTTCTTATTAGATGGATTCCCTAGAACAATTGAGCAAGCTGAGGCATTAAACAACATTATGTCTGAGCTTGATAGAAATATTGATGCTGTTATCAATATTGAAGTTCCTGAGGAAGAGCTAATGAATCGTCTTACAGGTCGTCGTATCTGTGAGAAATGTGGTACAACTTATCATCTTGTATTTAATCCTCCAAAGGTTGATGGTGTTTGTGATATCGATGGTGGAAAACTTTATCAACGTAAAGATGATAATCCAGAAACAGTATCTAATCGTTTAAGCGTTAATGTTAAACAATCTAAGCCAATTTTAGAGTATTACGATGAAAAAGGCGTATTGAAAAACATTGATGGTGCGAAAGATATTGACGAAGTAACCAAAGATGTCATTGATATCTTAGATCAATTAAAATAGGTCAACTAATGTGCGATCTAGATTTATGTGAACTTTGATTAGGTTTCTCTGGCAAGAATTTATTTTTTGAGTGTCGTATGACGATCATAATTCCCGCATTTTGTTAAACTTATAATAACTATTCACTATATTAGATTCGTATCGTTGAAGTTGTCTATTGACGATTACCTTACTATTGTAAAAAGGGGGAAGTTAATCAATGGCGAAACAAGATGTAATAGAATTAGAAGGTACAGTACTTGATACTTTACCAAATGCTATGTTTAAAGTAGAATTAGAAAATGGTCATGAAATTTTAGCACATGTAAGTGGTAAAATTAGAATGAATTATATTCGTATTCTACCTGGCGACAAAGTAACAGTAGAAATGTCTCCGTATGATTTATCACGCGGTAGAATTACGTATCGTTATAAATAATCGTCACTCCATAATATAGGGAGGTATAAAAATGAAAGTAAGACCATCAGTAAAACCTATTTGCGAAAAATGTAAAGTCATTAAACGTAAAGGTAAAGTTATGGTAATTTGTGACAATCCTAAGCACAAACAAAGACAAGGTTAATAAAAGAGAGGTGTAAAAATATATGGCACGTATTGCAGGAGTAGATATTCCACGTGAAAAACGCGTAGTTATTTCATTAACTTACGTATATGGTATCGGTACTTCAACAGCTAAAAAAATTGTTGAAGAAGCTAACGTATCAGCTGATACACGTGTAAAAGATTTAACAGATGACGAATTAGGTCGTATCCGTGAAGTAGTTGACGGTTATAAAGTAGAAGGTGACTTACGCCGTGAACAAAACTTAAACATTAAACGTTTAATGGAAATTTCATCATACCGTGGTATTCGCCACCGTCGTGGTTTACCAGTTCGTGGTCAAAAAACTAAAAACAATGCTCGTACTCGTAAAGGCCCAGTTAAAACTGTAGCTAATAAGAAAAAATAATAGGTAAAGGAGGCAAAATATAAATGGCACGTAAACAAGTATCTCGTAAACGTAGAGTTAAAAAGAATATTGAAAATGGTGTAGCACACATCCGTTCAACATTCAACAATACAATCGTAACTATCACTGATGAATTTGGTAATGCTTTATCTTGGTCATCAGCTGGTGCATTAGGTTTCAAAGGATCAAAAAAATCAACACCATTCGCTGCTCAAATGGCATCTGAAACTGCTTCAAAATCAGCAATGGAACATGGTTTGAAAACTGTTGAAGTAACAGTAAAAGGACCTGGACCAGGTCGTGAATCAGCTATTCGTGCATTACAATCAGCTGGTTTAGAAGTAACAGCAATCAGAGACGTTACTCCAGTACCTCACAACGGTTGTCGTCCACCAAAACGTCGTCGCGTATAATTTTTATTGATTGTTATTGTTACAAATCACTGAGCGAAACAATTTTAAAATTAATTCGACGTTATTAAGGAGGATTTTGTAAATGATAGAAATTGAAAAACCTAGAATTGAGACAATTGAAATTAGTGAAGATGCTAAATTCGGTAAGTTCGTTGTTGAACCACTTGAACGTGGCTACGGTACTACACTAGGAAACTCCTTACGTCGTATCCTACTATCTTCATTACCAGGTGCAGCCGTTAAGTACATCGAAATTGAAGGTGTTTTACACGAATTTTCAGCTATAGACAATGTTGTTGAAGATGTTTCTACAATTATTATGAACATCAAAAAATTAGCATTAAAAATCTATTCTGAAGAAGATAAAACATTAGAAATTGATGTGAGAGATGAAGGCGAAGTAACAGCAAGTGATATTACTCACGATAGTGATGTTGAAGTTCTAAACCCAGAACTTAAAATTGCAACAGTGTCTAAAGGTGGACATTTAAAAATTCGTCTTGTTGCTAATAAGGGTAGAGGTTACGCATTAGCAGAACAAAATAATACTAGTGATTTACCAATTGGTGTAATTCCTGTAGATTCACTATATTCACCTGTTGAACGTGTAAACTATACAGTTGAAAATACACGTGTAGGTCAAAGTAGTGATTTTGATAAATTAACTTTAGATGTTTGGACTAATGGTTCAATTACTCCACAAGAGTCTGTTTCATTAGCTGCTAAAATTATGACTGAACATTTAAATATTTTCGTTGGTCTTACAGATGAAGCGCAAAATGCTGAAATCATGATTGAAAAAGAAGAAGATCAAAAAGAAAAAGTACTTGAAATGTCTATCGAAGAATTAGACTTATCAGTACGTTCATACAACTGTTTAAAACGTGCAGGCATCAATTCTGTTCAAGAATTAGCGGACAAGTCTGAAGCTGATATGATGAAAGTGCGTAATTTAGGTCGTAAATCTCTTGAAGAAGTTAAATATAAATTAGAAGATTTAGGATTAGGTTTAAGAAAAGAAGATTAATAAGTTAAAGGAGGTTAACTCATGGGTTACAGAAAATTAGGTCGTACTTCTGATCAACGTAAAGCTATGTTACGTGACTTAGCTACATCACTTATCGTAAGTGAGCGTATTGAAACTACAGAAGCTCGTGCAAAAGAAGTTCGTAGTGTTGTTGAGAAATTAATCACTTTAGGTAAAAAAGGTGACTTAGCATCTCGTCGTAATGCTGCTAAAACATTACGTAATGTTGAAATCTTAAATGAAGATGAAACTACACAAACTGCACTTCAAAAATTATTTGGTGAAATTGCTGAACGTTATGCAGAACGTCAAGGTGGATATACTCGTATTCTTAAAGTAGGTCCTCGTCGTGGTGACGGTGCTGAATCAGTTATCATCGAATTAGTAGATTAATTTTATATATAAATACACTAACTACTTGTATTTAAAGCAAATGAGTGCAACGATAATGTTTGCCACATACAAATATTGTCTAGCTCAGAGTACCCCATCAACTAAATACTAATATAAAGCGTGAACTCAACTAAAATGTGATGGGGTGCGCGCTTTTTTAATTTTAATGAATCTATAATGATTAAAAAGAGTCGTGCTTTTGAGGTATGACTCTTTTTATATATGAAAGACGTTTACTCATGTACATCTAGTTTTTATTCATGTAAACTATTGTAGTAACTATTAATAAAGGAGGAAGGCTGTGAAAACTGATAATAACAATATCATCGAACTTAAACATGTACATTTTCAATATCAAAAAGATGCGGCCTTCACTTTAGAAGATGTGTCATTTAATATACCAAAACATCAATGGACATCCATTGTAGGACATAATGGTTCGGGGAAATCTACAATTGCAAAACTTATAGTTGGAATAGAACAAGCAACTGAAGGAGAAATTTTCTATAACAATCATTTAGTTACTCCTGATTATTTAAGAGAGGTTAGACGCCATATTGGTATTGTCTTTCAAAATCCAGAAAATCAATTTGTAGGTTCAATTGTGGAATATGATGTAGCTTTTGGACTCGAGAATCACGCAGTATCTCATGACAAAATGAAAGCAATCGTCATTCAATCTTTAGATAATGTAGATATGAAAGAATATATGGAATATGAACCACATTCTTTATCGGGAGGCCAAAAGCAACGTGTGGCTATTGCAGGAGTCTTAGCACTAAGTCCAGATGTCATCATTCTTGATGAAGCAACTTCTATGTTAGATCCCCAAGGTAAACAGTCTTTACTTTCATTAATTAAACAAGTTAAACAAGAGAAAAATTTAACGATTATTTCTATTACTCATGATTTAAGTGAAGCGTTAGAAAGCGATCATGTCGTCATTATGAATAAAGGCAAAGTTTACAAAGAAGGCAAGCCAAATTTTATTTTTTTAAATACACAGTATTTAGTAGAGATTGGCTTAGATTTACCATTTGCAATGAAAATGAATCAAAAGCTAGGCTTTAAAGATGAATTCACTACATATGAAGGGCTGGTTGATAAATTATGACCATTCAATTTAATCATGTTTCATATATTTATCAAAAAGGCACTCCTTATGAATATCAAGCCTTAAATGATATCAATCTCAAAATTGAGCAAGGTAAATACTATGCGATTGTTGGTCAAACAGGAAGTGGTAAATCCACACTCATTCAACATTTTAATGGGCTATTAAAACCAACAAAAGGTAGTATTACTTTTGATAATAAGGAGATTACTCATAAAACAAAAGACAAGCATCTACGAGAATTAAGACAACAAGTAGGTTTGGTTTTTCAATTTCCTGAATCACAATTGTTTGAAGATAGTGTGGAAAGAGAAGTGGCATTTGGTCCTAAAAATTTTAAGATGAATGTGGAACAAGTTAAGTCATATGCGTATCAGTTACTCTTAGATTTAGGCTTTGATCATCATATTATGGAACAATCGCCATTTGAAATGTCAGGTGGTCAGATGCGTAAAATTGCATTAGTTTCTATCCTTGCAATGAAACCGAATATAATTATTCTTGATGAGCCTACTGCTGGACTTGACCCAAAAAGTCGTCAGCAAGTGATGGAATTAATAAAATCAATTCAAGTCAATCATCATAAAACAGTCATATTAGTGTCACACGATATGAATGATGTGGCGCGATATGCAGAAGAAATCATTGTAATGAGACAAGGGAAAGTAATAGAACAGTGCTCTCCTAAATCATTATTCAGACAACACGAAAAACTGAAAGATTGGCATATTGCATTGCCTGATGTAGTACAACTGCAATATGATGTTGAAGATAAATATCAAACCATGTTTAATGATATTGCCTTAAATGAAGATGAGTTTGTAACATTGTATCAGGAGTGGCAAGAACATGAAAAATAAACTTATTATAGGACGTTATTTACCTAATAACTCTGTGATACATCGTCTTGATCCTAGAGCAAAGTTGATTTTTGTATTTGTATTTATTATTTTTATCTTTTTTGCTCATTCTTTTGCTACATTCGCTTGGGTAATATTATTAATTCTATGTTTTATGAAAATGGCTAAAATTCAATTTTGGTTTTTAATTAAAGGATTAACACCGATATTTTTCTTCTTAATCTTTACGTTTTTAATGCACATTTTCTTTACTCACGGCGGGACTACGCTATTAGAAATAGGTTTTATTAAAATTGATAGTACAGGGGTATTAGAAGGTATTTTTATTTCTTTAAGATTAATAACGATTGTTATGGTTGCAACAATTATGACATTATCAACAAGTCCAATTGACTTGACTGATGCTTTTGAAAAGTTAATGGCCCCATTGAAACTATTTAAAATTCCTGTGCATCAATTAAGTATGATTATGTCAATTGCTTTAAGGTTTATTCCAACATTGATGGATGAATTAGATAAAATTATTCTTGCTCAAAAATCAAGAGGTTCTGAAATCAGTTCGGGGAGTTTAATGACAAGAATTAAAGCTTTCATCCCATTAATGATACCGCTATTTATTTCTGCCTTTCAAAGAGCTGATGAATTAGCCATTGCAATGGAAGTTAGAGGATATGATGCTAATGTAAAACGTACAAGTTATCGTAAGTTGTCATGGCATAAGAGAGATACTTTGAGTCTATTCAGTCTGATACCTATTGGAATGATATTATTTATATTAAAATATATGGGAGTGTAAGACATTGCGCATACTAGTAAATATTGCGTATCAAGGACATGGATTTCTTGGTTTTCAAATTCAACAACAAGGTAGAACTGTTCAACAACAATTTGAAAAAATTTTAAAACGTATGCATCGCCGACATGTGCGTATACATCCATCAAGTCGCACAGATCGTGGTGTGCATGCTTATGAACAGTATTTTCATTTTGACACAGAATTGAATATTGAGCCTAAACAATGGAAATATGCGATGAATAGTGCGTTACCTGAGGATATTTACGTGAATAGTGTAAAACAAGTAGATGACACGTTTCATTGTCGTTATGATTGTGTAGGTAAGAGATATCGCTATAAAGTGTATCAAGCGGAACATCGCAATCCATTTGAAAGTGGTCTTAAGACATTTATAAAAGATGACTTAGATTTAGTTAAGATGAATGAAGCGGCTAAACACTTTATTGGAACTCATGATTTTACTGGATTTTGTTCACAAAAGACTGAAGTTGAAAGTAAAGAACGTACACTATACCAAAGTGAAGTTGTAAAAACGGACGAAGGTTTTGACTATATCGTCACAGGTTCTGGTTTCTTATATAATATGGTGCGTGTCCTTGTAGCTTTTTTAATAGAAGTAGGTAAAGGGAAGCGACAACCTAACGAAGTTCCTGAACTGCTTAAAGCTAAAAATAGAGATAATGTGCCTTTTACAGCACCCGCTGAAGGATTATATCTTGAAAAGATATATTTAGATCCAGAAGCACTTAAAAATGACTTTGGTGAGGATGTAAAAATACATTACAAAAAATCATTACAAAATGACTAATATGCATTGACAAATGGGCTTATAAAATATAAGATAGTTAACGGTATTGTTTTATATCATCCCACGATAAGCCCCGGAAACTTATTGTGTTACAAGATATATAAGCAGAATAGACAGGAATAAAATAAATGAACATTACGCTTTGAAATCGTAACAGAATGACCTAGATTGCAGGCCTCGTTCGTAGGTTCGACTGCGATGAGTACCTGTAATCTAAGACGAAGCATTTATTTTTAGGAGGATAATTATTATGCGTCAAACATTTATGGCAAATGAATCAAACATTGAGCGCAAATGGTATGTTATCGATGCTGAAGGCCAAACATTAGGTCGTTTATCATCAGAAGTAGCATCTATCTTACGCGGTAAAAATAAAGTAACTTATACACCACACGTTGATACTGGTGACTATGTAATCATCATCAACGCTGAAAAAATCGAATTAACTGGTAAAAAAGAACAAGATAAAGTTTACTACCGTCACTCAAATCACCCAGGTGGTATTAAATCAGTGACTGCTGGTGAATTAAAACGTAACAACCCTGCTCGTTTACTTGAAACTTCTATCAAAGGAATGTTACCAAGTTCACGTTTAGGTGAAAAACAAGGTAAAAAATTATTTGTATACAGTGGCGCTGAACACCCACACGCTGCACAACAACCAGAAAACTACGAATTACGTGGTTAATTAGAAGGAGGAAATTACATTGGCACAAGTTGAATATAGAGGCACAGGCCGTCGTAAAAACTCAGTAGCACGTGTACGTTTAGTACCAGGTGAAGGTAATATCACTGTTAACGATCGTGACGTACGCGAATACTTACCATTCGAATCATTAATCTTAGACTTAAACCAACCATTCGATGTTACAGAAACTAAAGGTAACTATGATGTATTAGTTAACGTATACGGTGGTGGTTTCACTGGACAAGCTCAAGCTATCCGTCATGGTATCGCTCGTGCATTATTAGAAGCTGATCCAGAATACAGAGGTTCTTTAAAACGCGCAGGTTTATTAACTCGTGACCCACGTATGAAAGAACGTAAAAAACCAGGTCTTAAAAAAGCACGTCGTTCTCCACAATTCTCAAAACGTTAATATTGGAATTGTTGCAAACTTGTTTGCTTACAAGTTCAATATGCAAATTGCGTCAGCAATTTGTGTTCAATTAAAATGTTTAAAGCACTTCTCAAAGTTGAGAAGTGCTTTTTTATATAAAAAGGCTAGTCGTTCTAAAAAACACTAGCCACATGTATATCTATTTATTTTTCATAACTTCTTCAACCACTTCTGTCATGTCATTATGAATAACTAAACTTGCTTGTCTATCATATGGTGTAGCGTCTCTATTAATAATTACAAGATTGTCTCCTGTAAAGTTAGAAATAAAGCCAGCAGCAGGTTGTACAACTAAGGATGAACCTAACACAATGACAGTATCTGCTTTTTGGATTTTATCTAATGCTCTAAAGACAGTAGGCTGATCGAGCATTTCACCGTATAATACGATATCAGGGCGAATGACATCACCGCAGTTCTCACAATATCTTAATTTGTGTTCTATAACATATGATTTCGTATATTCTTTTCCACAATTGATGCAATAAAAGCGATTCAGTGTACCATGAATTTCATCAATATGTTCACTTCCAGCATCTTCATGTAACCCATCGATATTTTGGGTAATCACACCTAAAGATTTGCCTTCTTTTTCTAACTCTGCAATCCATTCATGGACGATATTAGGTTTTTTATCTGCTACTAGTAGTCGTTTATGATAAAAGTCGATAAAGCTTTCTTTATTATCATTTAAATGATCAATACTTAATAAATATTCAGGTGAATAACCCTCTTTTGAAATTTCATCAAATAATCCACCCATGGAGCGGAAATCAGGTATACCACTTGCAACTGATACACCCGCACCAGTAAAAAATACAATTTTGTTTGATTTATCAACAATTTCTTTTAATTTTTCAATTTTATTACTCAATCTGAGCACCTCGTTTATAATAATGACTAATATAACTTTTTTAAAATGAATTTTATACTATTATTACAACATATTTTTACCTTTATTTTCTAGTTTTAAAACAAGTAATAGTATAGAATGAAATTGCGTTTAAAATCTTTATGAGATATATGTGTTCATTTTATATGGACATGTTTAATAAAATAAGTTGGATGTGAGAATTTGAATGAATAAATACGATCGTTTAGAAGAAATTACTAAACTCGTAAATCAAAAAGGAACGGTTAGGACAAATGAAATCGTTGAGGAACTTAATGTGTCTGACATGACAGTGCGTCGTGATTTAGCTGAACTAGAAGAAAAAGGATTACTAACTAAAATACATGGTGGTGCACGTAGTAATTCAACTTTTCAAATTAAAGAAAAGTCTCATCAAGAAAAGCACACAGAGAATATTGAAGAAAAACGTGCTGTCGCAAGGAAAGCTGTTAACTTAATTGAAGAAAATGATACGATTTTTTTAGGACCTGGAACAACAATCGAGTTACTAGCTCAATTAATAGAACGAGAGTCATTAACAGTGATTACGAATTGTTTTCCAGTATTTCAAATATTATTTAAAAAGCGTTCGCTAAATTTTAAAGTTTACTTATTAGGTGGAGAAATGAGAGAACTTACTGAATCATTTGTAGGTGAAATGACAAATACGCTTCTTAAAACAAAACGATTTAGTAAAATGTTTTTTAGTTGTAATGGAATAAAAGATGCAGATGTACTCACTTCTACAATTGACGAAGCGTATACACAACAACTTGCACTTCATCGTTCACTTGAAAAATACTTATTAATTGATACTTCAAAAATTGGAAAAGAAGATTTTACTCAATTATGTCATTTAGAAGATTTAACAGCAGTAGTTGTTGATAAAAATGATGAAGATAATGTACAAAAATTAAAAGCTTACACAGAAGTGATGTATTAATTGAATGATACCAAGATTGTTTAAATAAACAATCTTGGTATTTTTTTTAGATAATTGAACGCAATTAAACATAAAAACAAAATATTTTGTTTAAAAAAATGAAATTCCAAACAATATTCGAACATTTATTGTTGATTATTTGTTTATTTATGTTTATAATTTAGGTGTAAAGATTTGAAAGCGCTTTTTCAAACACATGTGTTTAATTATCTTATTTTCAAAGGAGAATCATTATGACAATTTTTATTGGTTCAGATGTCGCTGGTCAACGTCTTAAAGATGTTGTAAAAACATTTTTAAAAGAAAATAACCATGATGTAGTAGATGTAACAGAAGGAAAAGAATTAGACTTTGTTGATTCAACATTAGCAGTTGTACACGAAGTACAAAAGAACGATGATAATTTAGGAATTGCAGTGGATGCTTATGGTGCAGGTAGTTTTATTGTTGCTACAAAAGTAAAAGGAATGATTGCTGCTGAAGTATCAGATGAACGTTCAGCATATATGACACGTAGTCACAACAATGCACGCATGATTACAATGGGTGCTGAAATTGTAGGCGATACATTAGCTAAAAATATTGCTAAAGAATTTGTAAATGGACACTATGATGGCGGACGTCACCAAATCCGTGTAGATATGTTAAATAAAATGTGCTAATTGGAGGAATAAATAATGAAAATTGCTATAGGTTGCGATCACATTGTAACTGATACAAAAATGGAAGTTTCACAACACTTAAAAGCTCAAGGACACGAAGTTATTGATGTAGGTACGTATGATTTTACACGTACACATTATCCTATCTTCGGTAAAAAAGTAGGAGAAAAAGTTGCTAGTGGAGAAGCAGATTTAGGCGTATGTATTTGTGGTACTGGCGTTGGTATTAGTAATGCAGCAAACAAAGTCCCAGGTGTAAGAACAGCATTAGTACGTGATATGACATCAGCACTTTATTCAAAAGAAGAATTGAATGCTAATGTTGTTAGTTTCGGCGGTAAAGTAGCAGGTGAATTATTTATTTTCGATATCGTTGATGCATTTATTAAAGCGGAATACAAACCTACTGAAGAAAATAAAAAATTAATTGCTAAAATTAATCATTTAGAAGCACATAACGATAATCAAGCTAATCCTCACTTCTTTGATGAATTCTTAGAAAAATGGGACAAAGGTGAATATCACGATTAAGGAAGATGTGAAATGATTCTAACATTAACTTTAAATCCTTCAGTTGATATCTCTTACCCATTAGAACAGTTTCATCTAGATACTGTGAATAGAGTTAAAAAGACGAGTAAAACTGCTGGAGGAAAAGGATTAAATGTAACACGTGTATTATCAGAATTTGGCGAAAATGTGTTAGCAAGTGGCTTTTTAGGTGGCGCATTAGGTCAATTTATTGAAGAACAATTAATGGATGCTCAAATTGAACAGTCTTTCTTCAAAATAAAAGGAGAAACGCGAAATTGTATCGCTATTCTACATGAAGGACAACAAACTGAAATACTCGAACAAGGACCAACTATTGACAAGAGAGAAGCAGACAGCTATAAAGCACATCTTTTAGAACTATTTAAAAAAGCCAATGTTATAGCGATGTCTGGAAGTTTACCTAAAGGTCTTAATACCAATTACTACGCTGATATTGTGAAATTAGCAAATGAACAAGGGCTACTCACGATTTTAGATAGTTCTGGTCAATCATTAATGGATGTATTGTTGAGCGAAAGTAAGCCTTCAGTGATAAAACCTAATATTGATGAATTATCTCAATTATTACACACTACTGTCACTACAGATATCGATAGTTTAAAAGAAGCGGTTACTCAACCCATCTTCAAAGGTATTGAATGGATTATTGTTTCTTTAGGTGGCGATGGCGCTTTCGCTAAACATCATCAAACATTTTATAAAGTAAATATCCCAAAAATAGAAGTCGTTAATCCTGTAGGGTCTGGTGATTCTACAGTGGCAGGTATTGCATCAGGTCTTGTTCATCAACAATCCGATGAAGATTTACTGAAAAAAGCGAATGCATTTGGAATGTTAAATGCAATGGAGCATCAAACAGGTCATATCAATGTAGATAAATTTAAAGAACTATTCAAACAAATTGAAGTTATAGAGGTGTAATTCATGACAAAATCACAACAAAAACTAGCATCAATCGAACAATTAAGTAATCAAGATGGGATTATTTCAGCTTTAGCATTTGATCAACGTGGGGCATTAAAAAGAATGATGGCTGAACATCAAACAGAACCTCCTACAGTTGAACAAATCGAACAATTAAAAGTACTTGTATCAGAAGAGTTAACACAATATGCATCTTCTATTCTTTTAGATCCTGAATATGGCTTACCTGCTTCTGATGCACGTAATAAAGAGTGTGGTTTATTACTTGCATATGAAAAAACTGGATATGACGTGAATGCAAAAGGTCGTTTACCAGATTGCTTAGTAGAATGGTCTGCTAAACGTTTAAAAGAACAGGGTGCCAATGCAGTTAAATTCTTACTTTATTATGATGTAGATGATTCAGAAGAGATTAACATTCAAAAGAAAGCTTATATTGAACGAATTGGTTCAGAATGTGTTGCTGAAGACATTCCATTTTTCTTAGAAGTGTTAACTTATGATGATAATATTCCAGATAATAAAAGTGCTGAATTTGCAAAAGTAAAACCTCGTAAAGTAAATGAAGCAATGAAGTTATTCTCAGAAGAGCGATTCAATGTTGATGTGCTTAAAGTTGAAGTACCCGTAAATATGAATTTTGTCGAAGGATTTACAGAGGGTGAAGTTGTATACACAAAAGAAGAAGCAGCACAACATTTCCGTGATCAAGATGCAGCGACACATTTACCTTATATTTATTTAAGTGCTGGTGTATCAGCTGAATTATTCCAAGAAACATTAACATTTGCACATGATGCAGGTGCACATTTCAATGGTGTGTTATGCGGACGTGCGACATGGTCTGGTGCAGTTAAAGTTTATATTGAACAAGGAGAACAAGCCGCAAGAGAATGGTTACGTACAACTGGATATAAAAACATTGATGATTTAAATAAAGTACTAAAAACAACTGCAACATCTTGGAAAGCAAAATAACTTAGGGGAGGTTATTCATATGAACAGAGAAGAAGTACAATTACTTGGTTTTGAAATTGTCGCATATGCAGGAGATGCACGTTCAAAATTATTAGAGGCTTTAAACGCTGCTAATGAAGGTGATTTTGAAAAAGCTGAACAACTTACCGAGGAAGCAAATGAATGTATTGCAAATGCACATAAAGCTCAAACAAACTTATTAGCTCAAGAAGCGCAAGGTGATGACATTGCATTTAGTATTACAATGATTCACGGACAAGACCATTTAATGACAACGTTATTATTAAAAGATTTAATGAAGCATTTAATTGAATTATACAAAAAAGGGAGCTGACCCCTATGAATAAGTTAATAGCATGGATAGAAAAAGGAAAGCCGTTCTTTGAAAAAATATCCCGTAATATTTATTTAAGAGCGATTCGTGATGGATTTATTGCAGCAATTCCAATTATCTTGTTCTCAAGTATATTTATTTTAATCACATATGTACCTAACGTGTTTGGCTTTACTTGGAGTAAAACGATGGAAGGTATATTGATGAAACCATATAACTATACCATGGGTATTGTTGGTTTAAGCTAAAAAAGAGCCGTAAACGTTGGTATGAAGCGGTTTACAACTCTTGATGATATGAATTGAATACGTTTTGAATACGTAATTACTAAAAACTAACATAATTTGCGAACTTTTCGGCCACTTTCTCACGCTGCTTTTCTGTAACGTGTGCATATATTCCCATTGTCGTTTGTATATCCCCGTGACCTAATCTATCTTGTACCTCTTGAACAGATAAGCCCGCTTCAAATAATAATGAACAGTGTGTATGTCTAAAGCCATGTACTGTTATCCTTTTAAAATTATTCTTCTTACATATCAAATTCAAAGTTTCATTAGCATATACTCTATTTAGTCGTTTATTCGTTTCTACATTCGTGAATATTTCTTGATGTTTGTTAGATGTATTATGTCCATGTTTAAGAGATAACACACGTTGTTGAGTACGCCACTCTTTTAATACTTCTAATGTTTTACTATCAACGCTGATCGTTCTAATAGATGAACGAGTTTTAGGCGTATCTATAAACTGCCTATGATTTAAGCCCTCTGCAAGCGTCTTATTCACACTTAACGTCTGATTAGTAAAATCTATATCATTCCATGTTAAAGCCATTAATTCGCCCCGTCTGATACCTGTAAAGGCAAGTGTACGAAATAAAGCATGATGTAATACATTATCTTTTACAAGCTCTAAAAACTGCTGCAATTCATCACTTGTATAGTATTTCATTGTTTCGTGCTTCTGATTACTTTTCTTACGTGGTGCTTTTATGTGATTAAATGGATTGTCAGTTATGATTTTTAAACTAATAGCATACTCAAAGACAGTAGACGCATATATACGCCCCTTTTTCGTTTCTGAATATGTTTGATACCATTCATTCAATACCTTTTGACAATGTGGCACGGTAATATCTTTAATAGCCATATCCTTAAAGTGTGGGAGTATCATCATTTTAAATGTTGTCATTGCTTGCTGATAGGTACTTTCTTTTACTGTATTTCTATATTGTTCTAACCATAGTTCATATATTTGCTTAAACGTCATTATTTCAGTATTTAAGAAGCCGTTAGTTTGTACTTCTGTTTGTAGCTTAGCTTCTGCAATTTTGGCTTCTCTCTCAGTTTTAAAGCCACGTCTTGTTGTCCGCTTCTGCTTACGAGTAATTGGATCAACACCGAGATATGCAACGAACATATACGCCGTTGAGCCGTCTTTCTTTTTATATTTCTTAATCATTGTAAATCAATCCTTTCTACTTGCCCGCATGCGTTTGATTGGATTGAACACACCTTTGAGAGTGGTTACTCATTGGTGCGATAATAGTATGTATGAACTCATAAGTGAAGCGGAATAAAGAGGTTTTTTATTAATCAAGTAATTTATTTATTTCTATTTTTAATTCTTGTAATTTATCTGTTGGAAGATTTTTAATTTCCTCTTTTATGTCATTAAATAAAGGAGAATTACCTACTGCAAATGAAATATCCAAATTAATCAAATCAGTGTCAATTTCAAAAGGTAAGCTATTGGCGATTTTCTCTTTTATACGAATACTATCATTATAATAATTAAAAAAGTCTTGTTTAAATCCTTTTTGTAATAAAGTTTCATATTCTTCTCTATCAATTTCATTTATTGGTAAAACATACAGTTCTTCATTAGTATTGAAATCTTTTCTATAAACATCAACGACTAAACTATCTAAATCTGCTTGAAAAATATATTCCTTATCATCAATAAAATATCTTATAAAAATATATTCAAAAGGAATATTAAGATTTTTTTGTCCTTCAGTATTGATAGTTTCTATTTCTTCTTTATATGTTACCTCTTTAAATTCAATATTAATTGGCGAATATAAGAGTAAGTCAGATAATCCAATACCGAAGTAATTACATAAAGAATTGATAGTATCATACTTAATATTTTGATTTTCATTTCTAATTAAAGATAAAAGTGTAGGTCTTGTTATCCCAGTTTCTTCAGATAGTTTAGTTTGATTAACACCAAACATTTTCATTAATTCTTTTAAAGTACAAATAATCATATAAATACCTCCATTTTCTATTATGCATGTTTTATTTATAAAAATCTATTAATAATAAAAGAAAATGTAAAAAGTATTTGCAAAATAGTAATATATGTGTAAAAATGATTTTGAAGTTATTGTTTACTAAAAACCTATTTATTCAATAACTTTTGTAAAAATAACATTCAAAAGGTGGGATTATATGACAGTTTTAGTTAATGATAAAAAAGTTAAGTATTTAATGTTTCTAAATGGATATAACAACAATATTTTAGCTGAAGAGTTAAATATCGGTAGCTCTTATTTAAGTTTAGTCTTAAAAAATAAAAGAAAACCATCTCCTATGTTGGCTAAAAAACTTGCTGAAAAGTTGTGCGTTAATATTGATGATATTTTTACATTTAATGAAATGGAGGCTTCTAAATGAGTACACCGATTTTAAGCGAAGCCGCTTCAATCGAGTTAGCAAACGGTATCTTAAAACTTGCTGAACAAATCGCCCAGCAAAAGATAGAACAACAACAGAAGCGGTGGCTTACACAAACAGAAGTAAGAAAATTATACAGATGTACACATAGTGATGTTACAGAGTGGGAACGTTTAGGACTTACTAAACGTAAACAGGGGCGAAGCTATTACTATGATCGTCAAGAAATAGAAAGATTTTTAGAAAGTCAAAAATATTAAAAAATCTTGCCCGCAAGCGAGTGAATGAAAGTAATAGTATTAATCAATTTCGGAGGTTTTAAATGATAAAACAAATTTTTAACGGTACGGAAATTAGATTTATTGAAAAAGACAGGGAACATTGGGCAATAGCGAGTGATATATCAAAAGTATTAGGGTTTAAAAGTTCATATAATGCAACTAAAAATTTACCTAAACACGTAAAGGGTGCCACAAAAGGTAGTACCCTAGGTGGTCAACAAACACTGACTATTATTAACGAAAAAGGCATTTATAGATTAATCATGCGTTCAAACAAAAAGGAAGCGGAAGACTTTCAAGACTGGATATGTGATGTGTTAGTTGAGTTACGACGAGCAGCAGGCTTAAAAGATTATGAAGCTTTCCGCATGACTGATAAGCAATTACAAAAAGACGCTATGAATAAGCTAAAAGAAGCAAATCAAACAGTTAAACGAGTAGATTACATTAAAGCAAACACAATATCAGATAAAGCAACATCAACGCTATATGGCTTTAAGAAGATGATTAAAAAAGGTGCAATGACACCTGAAATGTTAGCAACTCGACAAACAATATTAACTGATGTAGTTGATCTAATGGCTGCAAAAAATCGTTTTGGCTTAGATATTAAAGTGAGTGAAACGATTTACGGTAAATACAACAAGCAAGAAGAAGCGGAGTGATAAAAATGCTTAGGTTTCTGAATGAACTTATTTATATCTGTGTAATAACCATATTTTTAAATATGTATTCTGAATTACATTATGCGTTGGTGTTTTTCTTATTCTCAAGCATGGTAGCTATTATCAAGTTTGATATTCGAGATGAACAACGTTCGTATCTCTATAAAGCATATAGAGAACATTTACAAAACAGTAGAAGAATTTAAGTAGAATTGTATCAAATAATAAACCGCTTCGATATGAAGCAATAGGAGGATTTAAAAATGGATAATCAAGATGTTCGAGTAATCAAAGAAATATATGAGTTATTAAATAGTGCAATAAATGATAAACGACAAATTTATGTTCATTTAGTAGAAGAAGGTAACCAAAAATGGAGAGAAACGCTTAACCGTGAACAACAACTACAATTTATTTGTGAGTTGGTTATGCAGCAAATAGAAAACAATTTCGAGTGGGAGGAATAAAAATGAATTTAGAAATTAAAAATATATTGAATGATATAGAAATAATTAAAGAAAAAATTAATGACGTAATGACGTCTTTTACATGGTTTGATGAAGAATATTTTATTCATGAGCCTAATCACGTATTAAATAAAAATGAAATTTTAGCACATGGTTATAGATATCATGAACATAGAATACAAAATACACAAACGATTGATTTAATGTGTATGTACTTAAAAGAGTTTGATAGCTTATTAGAACAATTTAAAGAATTAGATAAAAAAGAAACGTTTTCTATTCCAAGCGACCAAACCGAAATAGAAAACGCTGATAAATAGTTTTAAGCAAACTAAAAATCTAACTGAAAGGATAACACTATGAGTGATATAAAACAATCAAATAAACAACCTAATTACTACTCTATTTTACCTGCAAACGTAAGATATGACAATCGTCTTAATGATAGTGAAAGAGTAATATTTGCAGAAATAACAGCATTTAGTAATGAATATGGCTATTGTACTGCTAGCGATGAGTATTTCGCTAGCTTGTACGGTCATAATGAATTAACGATATTAAACAGAATTAGCCATTTAAGAAAACTAGGTTATTTAAAGATCACATATAAGTATATAGATAACGTATTACAAAGACAGATAGCACCAGTGTTATATGAAAGTGAGGGCGGTAACTATGAGTGATAGATTAGTTGATATTACAGGTGGATATGGAAATGTTTATAAGGAAGTTATGAAGAAAAATAATCTAAGTATTGAAGCTAAAGCAATTTACAGCTATTTATCATCTTATGCTGGTAGTAATGATATAGCTTTCCCTAGTGTAAGTCTTATATGTCATGAATTAAATATAAGTGAAAATCGTTTTAGAAAGTATAAAGATGAATTAATAAATAACGGTATTATTTCTATAAAAAGAAATAGAACAGATAATGGATTTAGTAAAAATATCTATACAATTAATCATCATTTCGTATCACGTCAATTTGTAGGGATACAAAACGTAGGCGTACAAAAGTTAGGCATACAAAATGTAGGCGTACAAAATGAAGGTACTAAGAATAACAGTATTAAGAAAAACAATTATAAGAATAACAGGGAGAAGAAAAACAGTAGTAGTAGTTACGACACAACAACAGCTTACGACTTTCTTTTGAATAATTTTGTGGAAATGCAAAATACTAATAAACAAAAAGAAGTAAGCAACCTCATACAAGATATTAAAGATAATACACTTGATGTAGTAAAGGTAGCTACTAACTATTGCAAGGAAAATAATAAAGGGCTTAACTACTTTATAGCAGTAATTAAAAATTGGATAGCTGATGATGTAGATACTAAAGAGAAAGCACTAGCTAAAGTGACACCTAACAATAAGAAACATAATAAAACTGATGAAGTATTTGCAGCAATGGAAAAAGAGTTAAACACTAACGAAAATGAAAGACAAACAATACATGAAGCGGATAACGTTTTTACATTTTATGAAAATAATGGATTTGGTCGTCTTAATTCTACAATCGTAGAAAAGATAGACGCATGGAGAGAAGATTTCAACGGTAATGACGATATAGTTATCGAAGCATTAAAAGAAGCGATTAATAATAACGTTTATAAGTGGGCGTATGTGAATAGTATTTTGGTTAGTTGGTATCAAGAGGGCATTAATTCGGTTGAAGATATAGAAGCACGTAAGAAACAAAGAAATAAATTGAATAATAATAGATCATTTTTAGATCGTTTAGCAGATGATGAAGAAGAAAACTCACAATACAGCGAATTATTTTAAGGAGTGATTGCATGAAAAGTATTACTGATATTGACTTAATGAAGAAGTTACACAATAAAGTGATTGATATGCAACTTGACCTTAAATGTAGTAGATGTGGCAATAGATACGATTACTATAAGTTTGATAACGGACAAGAGGAACGTATAGGGTGTGATTGCTTCATGATTGAGAAAGCCAAACAAAGTACAAGTAATTATAAAGCAAAGCAGAAGCGGTTAGATATTGAAAGAGTATTTAAACAATCAATGCTTAATGATGATTTATTAAAGGCTCATTTCGATAATTACAAACCTACTAACTCTGACTTACTAGAAGCTAAACAAATCATGCAGAAGTATGCTGCGAACTTCTCACTAGATAATCCAACTTCTTTATTACTTCATGGAACATATGGAATTGGTAAAAGTCATTTAGCAATGTCTATTGTAAAAGAAGTAAAGAAAAAAGGTTATACAGCTTTATTTATTGATGTAACGGAACTCATTACAGCATATAGAGATACCTATACAAAAACATCAGACGTGACAGAGAAACAACTCGATCAACTTATTAAAGATGTAGATTTACTTGTGATAGATGATTACGGTACATCATTAACCAATTATGGATTAAGTAAGATGTTTAATGTAGCTAACTTACGAACTGGAAAACACAATATTATTACGACTAACAATACAGCAAGAGAATTAACGTTAAATAAAGATAGTAAGAAGATATTTAGCCGACTGATGAAGAATACAAAGATTATTAAAATGCATGGTGCAGATTATCGGTTAAAAGATTTTCATTCATAAATAGAGTTACGGGCTATTATGTCCGTGACTTCTTTTCGTATTTAAGGGAGGGGCTGAAATATCCCGTATAGTTAGTAAGATTTAAATAATCGCTTGATAACATTTTTATAACCAAATTCTCAAAACTAAAATTTTAAAATAGAATTAATCATTTTAAAGCCTATTTTAGAGCATTAATTAAAAATTGATATAAATAATAGTATAAGAATATAAGACTTCTAAAATAAGCTATTACAGTGTTTAAAATTGATTTTAGAATACCTTTAATTGAAAAGAGGGTTAAAGAGATATGAAAATATTAGAAAAAGAAAATAAAGCAATCATTGACGCATGGAATGTATTATTTGAAGATAACGACTATCAAACGCTCATTAAAGAGTTAGATAGATTTCTTGATGAAACTAAAGTACTTAGAGAAGCGGGATATAGTAATAGTGAGATAGACAAACAACAGTTATCTAAAATCGAGAAGTTAGAGAATGGATTTAAGGAATTTGCAGCAAGTAAATTACAAAGTATTAATGATCAATTATGTATTATGCAAAATGAAGCATTAGAGCAAGACATAGACAATCCACATGCTGAAATTATTAAGCGACAAGATTTACAAGCAAGACTATCACTAATAACTAATGATGAAGCGATTGCTCTTATAAAACACTTAGCACCAACTGACACTAAAATATATGAGATATATCTATACGAGAACTTAATAAATAACCGCTTCAATGAGTTGGAGAAGAAGCATATAGCAAAAGACTTCGAAAAACTTAAAGAAATGGTGCTATATCCTTATTCAGATGAGATTGAGTATAAAAGGTTAGTAAGTGAAAGAAACACGTTAAACACGCTTAAAATGAATTATTTAGGCATACCAGCAACTAAAGATGAAGCGGGCTATATTGGTGTACGTTCAGTTAAACAACGTTACTTAGATGTATTAAGCAATAATGAATAGGAGTGTATGAATGAATATTAAACGAGTTAAACATTGTTTATATTACCGTGAAGCAAAGATAACAGAATATGCACTATTAACTGAATTTAGTCCGCAGTTTATAAATTCAAAGATAAAAGGTATCAAATTGCAAATAGAAGCAATGTATTACTTAAATATCTCTCATTCATCTTCTAGTGATGTATTTGGGTTTGTATCGGTATCATATCCATTAGAGAAACTTGTTATACATATACTAGAAGAAAAGGCTAAGCTAAACGCATATATTAAACGATCAAGTAAGAAGCTAGCACTATTTAAAGAAATAGTTAAAGGATATACACCAAGTGAACAAAAAGAAATAATGTACTACATTCGTTCTAATGGTGCAGCAGTAAATAGTGAACTGATTAACCGTTTAAGATGTGATTTATATAAAGCCATTCATTCACATAAAGTGGGTGTTAAGGCGTGAAGTACGACAGAGAAGCGATTAAACGATTTGTAAAAGAATATCATAATACGACTACGATTGATGTTAAAGAGAGTGAGCTAGATATAGATAACTTCTTTGAAATTAATGATGATGTTGAAGCGGTAGAAGTCGATGATAATATCGACAATCAAATCTTTTTTAATGAACTAGAGCAAATTGTAGATAGAGTGGGAACAGATAAAGAATACTTTGTATTTTATTTATTGTGTCAGGGTAAGTCGTTAAACGAAGTAGGAAAAGTATTTAATCTTTCGGGAGAACGCATTAGACAAATGTATAACGGTTTGCTAGATAAGATTGTAAATGAAGCCAGTTAATCCCCCCACTCTAAACATTTAAAGAGTAAAAGTGATATTGGAGAACGGCAAGGGGTATTTACTCTCCAAATTTATTCTTTTTTTCACGCGTGAGGGGGGCTATGCTAGAAAATGTTAACATTTAATTTATATATGCGATAATAGTTTCCCAAAATGTTGGGAAATGTTGGGTATTTTTTATATAAGAATGTTGGAAAATGTAGGAAAGATTTTGAGAGATACCCTAGAAAATCCTAGATGAACAAGCTGTTACTTAATAATGAGTAGCAGCTTATTTGATTAGACTTTTTTGACTAAGCAAAGCTATCTCTCATAAAAAGTTTGAGCTTATTAAAGTTGATCATTTTTTGATTTGTACTTTTAATTAATGCTAAATAATGCAAATTTTTGAAGGGGTTTAATTGTCTTTAATGTGAGTTATACCAATGTATCTAGCAAATTTTAAAATTTAAAAATTAACATCGAGAAAAAGAGAGTAATTAAGCAAAGGAACGACATTAACGACGGGTTAAAAAAGAACATAGTCATTTTTGACTTTATACTTTTAATTAACTTTAATTTTCGAGAGATTTAAAACTATATAGAAGCTATGAGCCTCTAAGTGTAGAAAATGATTATTAAGTTTAATAATTAAAATCAACTAAAATACTATATATTACTACATTTCATATTAGGTTTTCTTAGGTAGTTGAATGTTAAGTATTGTTAAGCTACTTTGAATAAGTGGGTGCTAAATGATGAAATATGATGAAGAATTTTAAAGAATACAGGGAGTATAAAGTGATGAGAAAAGGTAGAGGTAGTCAAGTTTTTAGTGAGTAGATAGTTAATCTGAAATAATCAGCAGAACGCAATTTTGCGTTTTGTAAAAATACAAAGGTTTACCAAAGGTAGTAAAAATAATAAGGTTATATAAAGGTTACAGAGAAATAAACGTAAGTTTTCGTAAGATAGTAGCGTTTTTTAAGCCTATTTAAACTACTTAACGTATATTAGGTATAAAGTATCAATATCGCTATTAGAGGCTTTCTAAAGCGCTCTCAGAAGCTTACAAGAGATAAACCGCTTCTATATGTTAAAACCTTACATTTACTTACTCAATATAAAGATTAATTATCTTATATATTCTATTATTAGTACTAGGTACTAAAATAACTTTAAAAAACTTGAAATATAGAGGGGTATTACTTTGCTAATGATTGAAAGACACGATATTAAGAAGTTAGAGGACTATATAGAACGTATAGAGCAGTATCGCAAAGAAATGAAGTTTACTCACTTTGAATTGCTAAATGATACCAACAACGAAATAAACAGTGTAGTTATGAAAAATAAATATGAGAGATTATGTAATATTGTTAATGGTGTAGATCAACTCATAGATGAAGCGGACAAAGAAACCAAAGAAATTATGCGTTTTAGATATTGGGAGTGTCCGATTGGTTGTTATGAGTGGCAAGATATAGCCGACTACTTCGGTATAAGTAAAACAAGCATGCTGCGTAAACGTGACGCTATAATCAGACGTTTAGCAACGCTTATAGGATATGTGTAAAGTTTAATTATGATTAAGTACTAAATAAGAGTTTAATTTGTTAGTATCTAAAGTAAAGGTTTGTTTTTCTGATTTTTAAATTTAGCTCATATTTGCGTTTTAAGAGCTGTTAAATAAAATATATATGAAATTCTCTAAATGCTCTAAAAAGTATCTTAAATTTGCAAATAAGGGTATTTAAAATTTAAATAGTCTTTGTGATAAAGTTCTTCTAAAAAGGAGTGATAATTTTGAAATGGATCTTGTTTAGTATACAAATGATTTTGGCAATATTTTTGGTGTTCTTTGCTTATAAACAAATGAATCAAAACCATTTAGATTTTTGGTTTGGCATTTATGTGGTGCTTTTCATGATTTTTGTATATTGGAATGCTAAACGTTATCACAATTATTAAAGGACGCATTTATGCCGAGAAAATTTATTGTACGTTGAGAAGAACTGTTAATTAAATTACAAATATATATAGTGAATGTACTATCCGACAATTCGTTGATTTTGGTTTAATAAAGCATTTAGAATAAAGCAATGTTGATTTATGAATTTTTGAGTAGAAGGGAGTTTTTTATGAATAGTAATTATATTTCTATCGCTTTTTTAAATGAAATACCATTGTTTGATCGTAACTTTTCTTTGATAAAACATGAATTTGAACAATGGAATCAAGAGTATGAGGCTTTTAATTTTGAGTTCAATGGAGTTGAATTTAAAAGTCGATTAGCTAAAAAAACTCCTAAAAAATCAGGTTATTTTGTTGCGTTTTGGTGCAAGAATGAAATTAATAAAAACAGACCTTTTAATTTTGACGAATCAAAAGATAAGTTAATTATTAATATTTTAGATGAATCTAAAAAAGGTCAATTTATATTTCCTAAAGAGCTATTAGTTAAAAAAGGAATTATTAGTTCGGAAAAACATAAAGGAAAAATGGCTATTCGTGTTTATCCTAGTTGGGAACAAAGTTTAAATAAAACAGCAGTTAGTACTCAAAAATGGCAAATCCCGTATTTTTTAGATTTTAGTAAGGGTTTTGATAAGAAAAAAATTAAGGAATTATATTTAGGTTGAGTCTGGTTTTAGAAACGAGTTTTTTCGTGTTTTGATGTTAATACTAAGATGAAAATAAATGTAAGTGTGACGTTTATTTATAAAAAGTAAGCGCTTTCTATTTGCATTCAGAGTCATTTATAAGATAATGAACGCAGCTACTAAACTTACTACTCAAAATCGAGTATCCTTTAAAATGACTGTATCCTTTGGGTGCAGTCTTTTTATTTATAACTTGTCAAAACTTTACATTTCATATAATTACAAACGTACTTAAAAGTCCGCTTGTAAGCAGTACCTTAAAATAGGGAAGTGGTTTGATTAGACAAAAGGGACGCCCCAAATTAGGGGCTACCTTTTAATATCCTCAAATTTGGGGATATTAACTTTTACTCGGCTCAAATGTGAGCTTAGTAATATAAGTACATTTACTGAAACCAAATTTGGGTTAAGTGAATATATTGGAAGTTGCGTTCCGCTTCTAAAAGCTGATACGTTAAGTTACCGTATTAGAAAAAACAAAAGCGAGCTTATTAATCAATAAAAAGCTGACGCACTAAGTTAGTGCATTAGAAAACGAAAATATTCGTTCTCTAAAATTAAGATGAATACAGCCGAAATATCGGCTCAATAGAATATAAATAGAAAATCGAAATGTCGGTTATCTAATTCTGAAAAGTCGTTTGTGGCTTCTCTGCGTAGTCAAAATGGCAACGCAGCTATTTACCATCTAAACGACGGCTTATGTAACCTAAAATAGCACCAATAATAAACAAAGATACAACGTAAGCTAAGTTAATTAATTGGTTATCTGTATTAAGCATAGGTTGAATACAAAAAGTAGCAATGAGAACAATGATAGCGAATATTACGCCTGCAATTAATCTATATTTCATTTTATACACCTCAACTTTTGACATTATCTATAACTTTATAATACACTCTCATGGCGCAAATGTGCGCAGTGAATTTCACAGTCCAAATCTGGACAGTGAAACTATTAAAATACAAATAATACAATGATATGCTAATGTAAAGTTAAAAAGGAGTATTAGCAATGGCAAAAGTTTTAATGTTAATCATAACTATTGTTTGTATGGCTTATATTGTGTATAACTTCTTTAAAGATAAACCAGTCATTAATATTTTCTTTGTTGGGATAATACAATCAGTTTTATTATTTCTAATCCGCTTCTTTTGGATAAATCAATCTTTTAGTAAATCATTTTTATCGTCTTTTGATATTTTTATGATTATAGTTGTAGTTATTTATTTGATATATAAATTAAGTAGGAGAAGAAAAGAAAAAGGAGATAATTAATTACTGATAGCTGCGTACTCAACTTAGGTACGCACTTTATATAACGATCCAGTAATGAGTTTCATTCCCCAAATATGGGGAGTGAGAATGTAAATAATTCATAGATATTGTAAATCTTATAGACAATTAATAATTTTAATGCGTATAATAACATTAGAAGTTGTTCCCTTATGAAGCACTTCTATATTTTTCTATATGTGAGTCATTTTTTCTTTGCTATGTCCATTGGGCATAGCTTTTTATTTTATTGTAGACAAATATATAAATAATGAGATAATAGCAAAAGAGGTTTAAGGCCTCTAATTTCTTTACGTACATATAGAGTTTTTACTCTATCTCAACTACAATGGGGCTAACCTTAATTGGTTAGCTTCTTTTTTTGCGTAAAAAAGCACTCTCAACTTAGCTCATGACGGACTAAGTGAGAGTGTAGATGAAAAGTAAGGAGTGAAACATATTTATTATAATAGTGTGGCTAAATAAAAATTAGTGTGTAATAATAATAATTGAGATTGTCTAAATGGCGATTTTTCCTTTCCATTAAGTATTTCTTCTCCATCGAAAATACTGTATGTTTAGGCAATCTCGACACTTTAAAAGCTTTCATAAATAGCATAACTCTTTAGGGGCGTAAAGCCCCTTTTTGTATGCGAAAAAGTCTCACTAGTACATGACTAGTAAGACTAAGTTTCAATGAAAGCAATGTTAACTACGAATTATTTTAACATACATCTACTTCACTTAATAGACATACATTTTATTATACACTACCGTAACCAATCGTGACGGTAGCTGCATGAACAATTCGTTCAGTCATGTATAAAAGGAGTAGGGAAACACGACGCCCTTTGTTAGTTGATCTAAGTAAGGACTGAACGAAACGTTCCCCCTTATTCATGAGGTCGTGAAACACTACCTCATAGATGAGTGAATACAGCAACCGCTTCGATACATAGGCACATTTCCAATTTAGACATACGTTAATACACGGGTGCAGTCCTAAATTAGGATTGCAGCATTAACCAGCTTGTCAATTTAGCAATATGGTATAAAACAACTTATATAAATAA